>Ga0208647_1000010_pt1 | contig 221138 bp, 202 predicted proteins | sample AntAceMetag02UKA_FD_184765 | JGI IMG/M metagenome (GOLD analysis project Ga0208647, IMG submission 184765) | Saline lake microbial communities from Ace Lake, Antarctica - Antarctic Ace Lake Metagenome 02UKA (SPAdes) (version 2) | ecosystem: Environmental > Aquatic > Non-marine Saline and... | reverse complement strand
GTTGGGTCGTTGGACGACTTCTAAGTGGGAGAAAAAGAACGGATAAGATTTAGAGAGATTCCTCCAAAAGCATTCTGATCGTTAATCCGATTGGTCTCTCGAGAAAACCCCACAAATGTGGGGTTTTCTTTATTTTTGTGTCGTCCAGAAAAATGTTGACCAATTATCTGAAAGATTATTCTCCACTTCGTGAGTTTGGGAAGGTTATTAGACATTCTTTTACCTGTTTTCAACGAGCGAAGCGAGTCAAATAAGTTCAAAAACTCCATACCGAGCAAAAGATTGAAAGCAATTTAGCTTTCGCTGTGCTCAATCGGAAATTGCTTGAACTGGCCTAAGCTGTTTTCCGTGAGCTTCCGGCGTTGCTTTCAGCTATACCGAGACAGGTAGCGAACCAAACTGGTTAGTAATAACGTTAAGGGTTAAATCTATAATAATTACTTCAAATCCCTCAATTGGCTGGATTTTAATAAGAGCTCAAAATACGGATCAATGACCTCGCTATGTCCCAGGTTTGTGAAGACAAAGGTGATCTTTTCTCGGTTTAACTCTTGTAGATTAAATTCATTCTTCTCAAACCGGCTGAAGGCCATATTTCGCTGCTTAAGTTCATCTAGGAATGCCAAACTATTGTCAAGTGTACCACCATTTGATGTAATAATATTGATCATTCTCCCCTGCTGATTTTCAAGCCAGTCTAGATATTTTTCTTCCTCGGCATACAAGGCGTCAAAGAGATAGACTTCGCTAATTTGTTTGGTCAACCCACCTTTATCCAGAATGTGGGCAATACCACGATAAGCGCCGCTGTGTCCGGCTAAAATGATCTTTCCTGGTTTTCCACTTTTTATTTTGCCCTGCTGTTGAAGATAAGTCAGGACATCCTTGACTAAGCCTTTGAAAACATCTGCCTCTTCCATCCGTCCTGCGAAAGAATCAGGGGCATTTTTAGGCCCCTCGGCAAAAACAAAGATGGCATTTTTATTGGATGCAGTAAACTGCTCTAGGAGTCGAAATTCCTGTATTGATTTTTGAATATTATTATTCCAGCCATGAAAATAAAAAACCAGATCTACTTTTCGACCGGCCTGGAAATTCGCGGGGAGAAATATGGCGACTGAAGGATCATTGTAATGTTCCTCAAAGCTGTACAAGCTATCCCCATAGACATGTCCATCCAGCCGATTGGGATGAGGGAAAGGGGCATTTGGGCTCAGCATGACACTGAGTTGACCGCCTGCGACTGCTTCCCAATCCAGGGATTGGCTCGTTGCAGAAATACAGAATATTGACAAAAGCAGTGATGCGATAATCTTTTTCATGAGATGACTTTCATTTGTTAGAAGGACTTTCTAATCCCCAGCTCAATTGAATAATGATGTGAAGATAAACCCTCACACCTCCTCTACAAATTGTTAGTCTGATGAAAGCTCTGGATTTCCTGAAGGCTACCCTCTGGAAGCATCTCTAATTCTGATGATAGGACTTCAACTTTAGACAAAGGCAGTAATGGCTCCTTTGAATCTTCACATTTAATTAAAAATTAACCCTTGAAGCCAGCTCTAAGCTCGTCCTTCTTCAAAACATCAACCATCGGTAATTAGCACCTGAGAAAGGCTCCATTTCAGCGAATTAGCTCATCTCAATTGATAAAATAAATTCTATTTCATAAAAAAATATTCCCTACTAAAACCCTAAAAATTAGAATCGGATGGTGATGTTTATCGTCATGTATTAATTGCAGTCCTGAGAAACTTGTCGTGCAATAGTTACATTCCCATATGCAATAAGTGCATTTGACAGCATTTATCTTTTAAATATATGTTGCTAAATATTTGTATATAAAGTAGATACGTGATACCCGGTTTATTGGTATAATGTTTGACCTATATAGTAGTAATGCCGATAACTTTTCAACATAGCGACCCAGTCATTCAAAGCCTCAGGCGTCTTGTGATTTTTATCACTGAGCAGGACCTAATCTACCTAAACCCTTTACTGCCAGGCAATTAGCCGATATCTTAAAGGCTGGATTATGCGACGAATAGCACCCATATTAATTTTCGCCCTATCTGCAATAATTGCGGATATAAATGCGGCTACCATCACCTGGACAGGTTCCAGCAGCACTGTCTGGGCCACCGCCGCCAACTGGAATGCTGGCGTACCAACCATTGCCGATATTGTGATCATTCCCGGCAGCCTCGCCAGATATCCTATTCTCACCACTACAGCCAGTGCCCTTAGCCTGACCATTGCCACTGGGGCAAACGTGAGAATTAGCACCGGTGCAGCGCTCACCGTTGCTGGTGATATCAATATCTCAGGTACACTTAGGGTTGATGCTGGAAGTGTAACCACCACAAGTGGAAAGAATATTAACATTTTAAGTGGAGGTACTTTCGATCTAAACGCTGGGACAGTAACGGTTGGAAACGATTTCCAAACGGAAACCAGTAGTACAAGTGATATCTCTGGCGGAACGCTGAATGTAGCTCTCTCATGGAGAAGAAATGTGGATATTCTCAAGGCAAGGGGAACGCATACCTTCTCGGGTGGAGCTATCAATATCGCAAAAAATATGTATTTCAACCAATCAAGTGTGACCGGAACCATGTCGGGAAATTTTGTCCTTACAGTTGGAAATATATTTAAAAATACATCAGATGATTGGGCCACTAGCGGTGGTACTGTGATCCTGACTGCCTCCTGGGATGGGAATGGTGGTGCAACAACACCAGATGCAGCCGTTGATATTGAGGTCTGGAATCTGATCGTTAACACGCCCGATCCCGCTAACGTGATCGATTTCTCGAACAGCAATGGGACTGGTATTATTGTTCGCAATAACTTTACCTTTACCTCAGGAACCATCCTTACCCATAACGGAACCGACCACTCTGACCGACTTCAAGTAGCCGGCGCTTTCAGCATGGGCGCTACTGCTACTTTCAAAGATGCCTATCTGAATGCCGATACGTATAGCGCTGGCTCCTTCAGCTTTAATGCAGCCAGTACCTACTCCTTTGTGAGCACATCTGCTCAGACACTTGGCACCAATCGCGCCACAAGCTATGGCAAATTGACCATTAACAATCCCGCCGGTGTGACACTGGGGAAGGCGATCACTGTGAACGGGGTCATGACAATGACCAGCGGCAAACTAACGACAACCAGCACCAATCTGCTTAGATTATCGAGTACTTCAACTGTATCTGGTGGTTCAGCCACCAGTTTTGTCAACGGTCCCATGTCCCACGCCTGGCCTGCCTCCGGACTAAAAGCCAAGACCTTTCCCTTGGGAAAGGGCGCGACTTATCGGCCACTGAGCATGACGCTTTCCACATCCGCGAGTCAAGTGATGAGGGCGGAGCTTTTTAATGCGAATGCAGGGGGTAGCAAGGGCAGCATAGGAGCTATTTCTACAGTCCGATACTATCAGACCAGCGTTACCACAGGGACTATTGGAAGCGTGGCCAAGGCCCAAATTACTTATGGCTCTGATGACAATGTCTCTGAGCCTAGCGAGCTCTTGGTGGGTAGATCCACCACCAAAACCGGAACCTATGTGAGTTTGGGTCAATCGGCCTATACTTCAAGTACGGTGAGCTCTGCCACCTATAATCCAACAGAAGCGGGTGATTTTCTACTTTTAGGCACAACGGGGATTTTTGCCGTGACCCATACCTGGTCCGGCGCCATAAATACCGACTGGGCAACGGCAGGCAACTGGACCCCGGGTGTGCCTTCTTCCATCAATCATGTAGTCATTCCAGGAAGTCTGAGTAATTATCCAGACATCAATGAAGCCGCTGCTTGCTTAAAATTTACAATTGCCACTGGTGGATCAGCCACCCTCAGCTCAGGTGGAACCTTATCAACAAATGATCTCGTATCCTTATCTGGTACCCTGCAGGTGGATGCCGGAACGGTAACAACAGGTTCGGGAAAAACAATGACAGTAAATAGTGGCGGTCTCCTGGATCTCAACGGGGGAACCCTTTCTGCCGGTGGCGCTCTGGCCATCGCAAGTGGTGGAAAGGTGACTGTTGGTGGCACGGCCGCCCTAACGACCGCGGACAGCATTAGCGTTTCTGATTCTTTACGCATTGATGCCGGAACAGTTACCACAAGCTCAGGTGTGAATATTTTAGTCAATAATGGTGGGTTCATTGATCTGAATGGCGGCACTCTTGATGATGGTGGCGTTCTGACCATCGCCTCTGGCGGCACGGTAAATACAAGCGGGACTTCAGTGCTTACAACTGACGAGCATATCAATATCACTGGAACCTTGAAAGTGGATGCAGGAACGCTAACAACGGCAACAGATATGAATATTTCAGTGAATAGCGGTGGCCTTTTTGATTTGAATGGTGGAGCTGTAACTGCTGGGGGAAACTTTAGAACAGTAGCCGGGAGCACGACAGATATTTCTGGTGGGGCACTGGATATCGGTATTTCATGGAGACAAATATCTAACCAGCAGGCGAAGGGAACGATAACGCTTTCAAACGGGACCATCGATGTAGTAAATAATTGCTTCTTTTCTGGTTCTGATGTGACTGGTACCATGAGTGGGTCATTTGTCCTTACTGTTGGTGATGATTTTAAGAATAGTGCCAACAACTGGACCGTCACCGGTGGAACGGTGATTTTGGACGCCTCAAAAGACGGAGCTCCAAATGTCGTGACCAGTGATAACGCTTTCGACGTTGAGGTCTGGAATCTGACCATCAATGCCGCCACGCCTAGCTATGAGTTCACTTTTGCCAGCTCTGACCTGCGGGGTATTATTATTGGAAATAACTTCACTCTGAGCTCGGGAACGGTGCTTACTTCTGATGGCACATACCATGCGGATCATTTTCAGGTAGATGGAACTTTCAGTATGGGCGCCGATGGTCATTTCAAGGACGCCATCCTGGATGCTGACACTTATACGGTGAATGCCTTCAGTTTTAATGCTTCAAGTACGTATGAATATTATCGTACCACAGCTCAAACCATAAGCGCGAGTCGTCCCGCAAGCTTTGGAAACCTTATTCTTAACAATAGCGCTGGTGTCACTTTGGGCAAAGCCATTACCGTTAATGGCGATCTGGCCATGACGAATGGATTGATCACAAGCACAAGCACCAACCTGTTGACCCTGGGGAGTACGGCAAGTGTTTCTGGTGGATCAGCCACCAGTTTTGTAAATGGTCCCATGGCCAATACCTGGCCAGCTTCAGGGGTTATCAATAAAACTTTTCCATTAGGGAAGGGCTCTACCTATCGTCCCCTGGATCTCAGTCTCTCCACTTCTGGATCTCAGGTCATGAAGGCTGAGCTCTTCAACGCAGATGCCGGCGGCAGTAAGGGCAGCATCTCTGCCATCTCCACCGTTCGATATTATCAGACCAGTGTCACATCAGGGAACATCGGAAGCGTGGCCACTGTCAAGCTCACCTTTGGCTCGGATGACAATGTGGCAGATCCAGCCGATCTCTTGGTGGGGAGATCCACAACCAAAACCGGAACCTATGTTACTCTAGGTCAATCAGCCAATACTGAGTTCACCGTCACTTCAGCCACCTTTGATCCCACGGAGGCTGGTGATTTTCTGCTTCTCGGTACTACGGATGTGTTTGCCGTAACCTACACCTGGGATGGATCAACAGATACGGACTGGGCGACGGCAGCGAACTGGGATCTAGGTGTTCCCTCATCCGCGGATCATGTGCTCATCCCGGGAAGCCTGGGTAACTATCCCAACATCAATGAAGCCGCTGCCTGTATAAAATTCACGATCTCCACCGGTGCATCAGCCACCCTCAGTTCAGGGGGGACACTTTCATCAAGCGGTCTTGTATCCATATCCGGTACCTTGCAGGTGGATGCCGGAACCGTAACTACGATTGCGGGCAAAACAATTACGGTAACCAGTGGTGGTCTTCTGGATCTCAATGGGGGAACCCTTGCTGCCGGTGGCGCCCTGACTGTAGCAAGTGGTGGAAAAGCCACAGTCAGTGTAACAGCAACCCTCACGGTAGGAGATGATCTCACCCTGGCTGATTCCTTGAGACTAGACGCTGGATCCATTACCACAGCCTCTGGTTTTGATATCATCGTCAACAGTGGCGGTGTTCTTGATTTGTTGGGAGGCTCGGCAGATATTGGTGGTGCCCTTACAATTAACTCAGGTGCTAAAGTTAGGACCAATGGCAGCTCTGTTATGACCCCGGCAGAGAATATTGATGTCACGGGAACCTTGCAGGTTGATTCTGGCACGATCACTATGGCATCTGGCAAGGACCTCACTATCAATAGTGGGGGCAGCTTTGATCTGAATGGTGGCGCCGTAACCGTAGGCAATAATTTTGCAACCCTTCTGGGAAGTACAACAGATATCTCCGGAGGAACCCTTGATATAGGAAGTTCCTGGAAAAGTGACGGGAACCAGGCACAGGGAACCATCACCCTTTCAGGTGGAACCATTAATGTGGCTAATAATGCCCTTTTTGATGATAGCAATCTTACTGGTACCATGAGTGGTTCTTTTGTTCTCACAGTTGGGGATAATTTTAGGAATAGTGCTGGCAACTGGACCATCACAGCTGGGACGGTGGTTTTGGATGCCTCCTGGGATGGAGCGGCGCTCCTTTATTCAAGCAACTCCAGTTATGATGCTGCAGTGTGGAATTTAACCATCAATACAGCCAACCCCGCGAATCTGATTGATTTTTCCAATTCGGATGGGCGCGGCATTAATGTGGCAAACAATTTTACTTTCACATCAGGAACTGTGATCATTGATGATGGCGTTAATCATTCGGATCATTTCCAGGTAGACGGCACCTTCAGCATGGGAGCTGATGCGCATTTTAAAGATGCTTATCTGGATGCGGATACCTATACGGTGAATGCCTTCAGCTTCAATGCATCAAGTATCTATGAATACACTGCTAGCGCGACACAAACCCTTGGGTCTGAACGTCCTGCCAGCTATGGCAATTTAATATTCGACAATCATTATGATCTTTCCCTGGGTCAGGCGATTACTGTAAATGGTACCCTGACCATGACGGATGGTTTATTAACTACGACTAATACCAATTTGCTTACCATGGCCAGCACATCCAGTGTCTCAGGTGGCTCGGATTCCAGTTTTGTAAATGGTCCCATGTCCAACACCTGGCCGGCTTCTGGAACCGTAAACAGGACCTTCCCATTGGGTAAGGGCGCGACTTATCGTCCCTTGGATATCAGCTTATCCACAGCTGGGTCTCAGGTCATGAAAGCTGAACTCTTTAACGGGGATGCCGGTGGAAGTACACTGGTCCTAAATGCGATCTCACAAGTGCGGTACTATGAGACCAGTGTGACATCAGGAACTATAGGAAGCGTCGCTTCGGTGAAGATCACCTTTGGTGCCCATGATAGTGTCCAGACTCCATCCACCCTCGTCGTCGCTCAGTCAATCACAAAAACCGGTGAGTATGGCACCCTGGGACAATCTGCATATACTGCCAGCTCTGTCACTTCAAATGCTTATGATCCAACTGAAGCAGGTGATTTCCTACTGCTTGGGTCTACTGGAGATAACTCATTACCCGTTGAATTATCACTATTCACTGCCCAACAGAGAAAGAACTCGATCTGGTTGAAATGGATCACTGAATCTGAAGTTGAGAATCTGGGTTTCATGCTTGAACGCAAGGAATCTGGCAGCGATAACTGGAAAGAGATTGGGAGTTATCTCGCTGATGATGCTCTTGTAGGTCAAGGCAGCACCACACTTAGAACAGAATACACTTTCGAGGATAAAGAGATAGTCAACAAGAAGATCTATGACTACCGTCTGGCTGATGTGAGCTATGAAGGTGATAAGGTCTATCACAGCCTCACCGTGGATGAGTTCGCCGTGGCAGATCTATTGCCAGAGACATTTGAGCTCAATCAGAATTATCCTAATCCCTTCAATCCAACGACCACCATTGCCTATGGCTTACCTGAAGATGCCCAGGTCAGTCTGATCATCTATGATATCACAGGCAGAGAAATCAAAACCCTGGTTGACACCTACCAGGATGCCGGCAGATACAAGCTCCAGTGGAGTGGCACAGATGATTCTGGACAACTGCTCAGTGCCGGGATCTACTTCCTGCGAATCTATTCCAAAAACTTCATCGAGGTGAAGCGGATGATTCTGGTCAAATAGACCCTTCGTTCCCCCCCTCCTTCATCAATCTTAAAAGATTAACACGAGATATGTGTCTCGCTCGTCAGCGAAATATTCTATATTTCAGCATACACATGTGGGTTTCATATCGTTATTATTGATATTTGGAAATAATTTTTCTCAGCTAAGTTTTCTACGATTACTAGAGAAGGAATTTGATTTGGAATACGAAATAGACGTTGACAAAAAGCTTGGGATACTCATTAGTACATCCACAGGTAAATGGAATATTGAAGATAGTGATAGGGTTACACAGGAGTTGATCAATGCCTCCATCGAACATGATATTCGCAAAGTGCTGATCGATCACAGCAAAGTAAAAATCAATATTTCCCGCTATCTGGCTTTGAAGCGGCCTAGCGAACTCAAATCACAATTTGAAGATATTTTTCCTCGGGTGGCTTTTGTAAGCCCAAAAAGAAACCATCAGATATATCAATTTTTCACCTTGATCGCTCAGAACAAGGGCATTCTCTTCCAGTCCTTTAAGAAGAAGAAGGATGCAATTGAATGGCTCCTCCAGGGCAATGAATAGAGTTCACATCGCTTAACCATCCGCCGTGGGATCAAATATCGTCACGACCCTCACGGAAGGCAAACCCACGACCTCCTAAATAGAAAAGATGTTCTGATCCGCATTTTTTGTTATTCAATTTCAGTCTTTGCATTCGCTCAGAATAAATAGTATTTCTCTTCATGAAAAGAATGGGGCAAAATAATTGATTCGCTATTTACAGAATCGCTGGCAAGCCGAATTCGGATATCGCCATATCCTGATTATTGCCATCCCACTTATTCTAAGTACAGGATCCTGGTCCATTCAGCAATTCATTGATCGCATGTTTCTGAGTTGGCACTCTGAAGAAGCTTTGGCTGCCGCCATGCCTGCAGGCATTCTGAATTTCTCACTTATATGTCTTTTTATTGGGACGGTTAGTTATGCCGGAACTTTTGTTTCCCAATATGTGGGAGCCAAGGAAGATCATCGTGTGGGAACAGTGCTTTGGCATAGTATCTATTTATCACTTTTGGGCGCTGTTTTTTTGATTCTGGTCATCCCTATGTCAGATACGCTATTCAGGGTCATCGGCCACAATGCTGAACTACAGCTCATGGAGAGTACCTATTTCAGAATCCTCTGTTTTGGCGGATTAGGACCCATCCTTTCCGCCGCATTTGCTGGTTTCTTTACCGGTCGCGGACATAATTGGCCTGTCATGTGGGTCAATGTTTTCACAACTACGGTGAATTTGATCCTGGACTATCTCCTCATTTTTGGAGTAGGAATTTTTCCTGAAATGGGCATAGCAGGTGCAGCGCTGGCAACGGTGATTGCAGGGTTCTCATCTATTGTACTCTATGCCTACCTGATCTTCCGTCCCAAATACGAATCCAGATTTAAAGTTTTCTCGGGCAGGTCCTGGGACATGAATTTCATGAAAAGGTTTGTTAAGTACGGCCTACCCAGTGGCGGACACTTTTTTCTCGAGATCATGGGCTTTACCGGGTTCATCCTCATTCTTGGGCGAATCGGTCAAATGGAGCTGGCAGCAACAAACATTGCCATCAATATCAACAGCCTGGCCTTCATGCCCATGCTTGGACTGGGGATCGCCTTATCCATGAGTGTTGGTCAAAATATTGGAGCAGGCAAACCGGAAACTGCTGAATATGCCGCCAATTCTGCGGTTCAACTGGGGATGTTGTATATGATCCCCTGCACACTGCTCTACATTGGGGCACCCTATTTCTTCATTGCTCCCTTTAATGCAGCTCCGGAAACTGTGCGCGTATCCATCATTCTGCTTCGTTTTGTAGCAGTGTATGCCCTCTTTGATACCTTGAGTATTTTATACTCCTCCGCCATCAAAGGAGCCGGTGATACACACTTTGTCATGCGAATAACTACGGCGCTCTCCATCTTTGTCCTGATCATTCCAACCTATATCGCAGTGGATATCTTCCACTCCGATCTGTTCATCCCCTGGACATTCTGTGCTCTGTTCATCATCTCCATGGGTCTTACCTTCTGGCGGCGTTTCGTCGGGGGCAAATGGAAAAACATGAGCGTCATCGAACCTGAGGTAATTCTTCCCTCCCATCATCCCGCTAACCCAGAAGGCTAAAGGAGCATTTTAAAATGAGTTTCCGCTATTTCCCGCATGCAATCCTTTTCATTGGATTTTTTGTTTTCCTGATAAACGGGATCATGATATTCATTGAAGGAAAATTTAGGATCCCATTTACAAACCGAAAATATTTATCAGGCAAAAGCTCCCAAATGATCGCTATTCTATTTTTTGTTATCGCTTTATTATGCGTCTGGGATTTCATCTATATCATTCAGCGGACGTAGCTTGAAACATATTGAAATAGGCATTGATAGTTTTGCCGGCGCAAAAGTTGATGCTGATACCGGTTCACAAATAGAGAGCTCAAAAGTTCTGGGTGAACTTCTGGAAAGAATGGAGTACTCAGATAAGGTCGGATTGGATGTCTTTGGTATCGGCGAACATTATCGTAAAGAATTCCTGGATTCCGCCTCACCTATGATCCTGGCGGCAGCTGCGTCGAGAACGGAGCGGATCAAACTGACCAGCGCCGTTACCGTGCTCAGTGCAGCCGACCCAGTCCGCGTGTTCCAGACTTTTGCCACCCTTGATCTGATCTCTCAGGGTCGAGCTGAAATTGTGGTTGGGCGCGGATCCTTTACGGAATCCTATCCCCTCTTTGGTCTGAATCTCCAGGACTATGATGCCCTCTTCGCAGAAAAACTAGGTCTTCTGCTGAAAATTCGAAAAGACGAAGTCGTGCATTGGAAGGGTCAATTCCGACCTGAACTGAAAGCCCAAGCAATCTATCCAAGGCCTCTGCAAAACTTTCTACCCATTTGGCTGGGCGTTGGAGGGACTCCGGCTTCTTTTGTCCGCGCCGGAGAGCTTGGGCTGCCCCTCATGCTGGCTGTTATTGGTGGTGAAACTCACCGTTTCCGCCCGCTCGTTGACTTGTACCGCCAAGCCGGTCAACAAGCCGGACACTCGCCCGAAGTACTAAAAGTGGGTTTACATTCCCTGGGATATGTGGCTTCGACCTCACAGGAAGCTCTTGAGGATTATTATCCAGGTTACGCTGAAACTTTTACCCGAATCGGTCGCGAACGCGGTTGGCCACCCATCTCACGGTCCCGTTTTGATGCTCAAGTTGGTCCCAGTGGTGCCCTTGTGATTGGGAACCCTGCTGAAGTAGCAGAAAAGATACGCCGACACAGTGAAGCCCTGGGGGGCATTTCCAGATTTACCTTCCAGATGGATAATGCTGGCCTGTCCCACGATCAGTTGATGAGGTCAATCGAATTGATCGGAAGGGAAGTTTCACCTCAGCTTAATAATTAAGCCACCCGTCATGTAATGTAATTCAAGGCGTTTAGGATGCACTCGATAGCTGTTGCGCTTCTTTTATTCTCAGCATCTCCCTGACCGCAGGTTCAACTTCTTCCGGTGTTACTACTCGCCCGTGAACAAGTTTCTCCCATAAAACTCTAACCTTATTGATGACAAGAAATCCTGCTGGGAGTACAACCAGGATTAAGAAAGTTCCAAATAACAATCCGTAGGCCAGGGAGACTGCCATGGGAATCAAAAACTGGGCTTGACGACTTGTTTCAAAGATGAGGGGCGCAAGACCAAAAGAGGTCGTGAATGTAGTGAGTAGGATTGGTCGCAAACGGGAAACTCCAGCATTGAATACGGCATCCTTGAGGAGTAAACCCTGCTTCAAATTTCGGTTAATTTTATCCACTAGAACAATACTGTCATTGACAATAATACCTGTGAGGGCGAGAATTCCATATACTGATAGTGTATTCACTTGAATACCCTGAATACCATGTCCCCAAAATGCACCGATCACACCAAAGGGGATCAAACCAAAAATAAGCACGGCCTGAAAATATGATCTAAAAACCAGGATCAGTATGATGAACATTCCTGCGAACGCAAGGGGGAAGGTTCTTTGAAAACTTGCCGCTGTTTTTGCCTGGTCCCGTGATTGACCTTCAAAGGAAGCCTCAACACCCAGAACCTGCGATAGGACACGTGGGACGACAATTTCTCTAATTTCAGCCAAAATAGGAGGGAGATCTAAACTGGCATCCGAGAGATCTGCTTCAACCGTAAGTTCACGTTTTTTATCCAGGTGACTGATTGAGGTAATACCGCGCGTGAGCGTATACTCCGCCAGCTCACCAAAAGGGTATTCAGAGCCATCCTGGGTCCGAATCTGCATACGGTCAAGGAAGCCCAGGGAGGAGCGGTCCTCGGGTGAAAAACGGACCCATACACGCACTTCATCACGATTACGCTGAATGCGCTGTACTTCCTGCCCAAAAAATCCCTGACGTACCTGCCCAGCAACATCCCTCAGGGTCAGACCCAATGAGTAGGCCCGCGGTTTTAGGGTGATATTGATTTCGCGCCGGCCTTCTTTGCTACCCAATGAAACGTCTCTAAGCGAACCGAACTGTTCCAGTTCTGCGGTAAGCAGCGTGCTGGCTTTTTTTAACTGCTCGATATTGCTCCCTAAAAGACTCACAGATACTGGCTTGCCAAACATACTCGCACGACCAAAGGAGAGCTTTTGCGCCTCGGGTATCGGTCCAACTGCACTGCGAACGCGATTGGCAATGATATAACTATCAATCCCTCGTTTTTCGCCGTCCAGCAATTGAACGGTTAATTTTCCAGTGTGGCTTCCCACATCACCAAAATCGTTACTTCCGATATCGCGTTTTATGCCGAGAACCAGTTGGAGTCCATCATCCCGCTCAGCGCTCATTTCTGAGTTAACTTCCCAAATTGATTTTTCAATTTTTATCAAAAGCTTGTCCACATCAGCGTCTTGTCTACCGGCGACCAAACTGATGTTAACAGGTAACGTATCACCATCAATGAAAGGAAAAAAGGTAAAGCCAATGAACCCGCCGGAAAAGAGACCGACTGTGATAAGGACAGTGGCAATTGGCATGGCTACGGTTGCCCATTTGTGTTTCATGGCAAATTTTAGTGAGGGAGCATACATTCTGTGAGTCAGGAAGTTGATGATACCCTCGATCTTTTTGCGAACTGCAGAATCTTTGCTGTGAGCATGGAGACCTTTTGAATGGGCCAGGTGAGCTGGCAGTATGAGGAAGGATTCCACCAGGGAGAAGATCAAAGCCGCTACCACCACAGCTGCCATATTCCATATAAATCGACCCAAAAAACCATCTAGAAAGAAAAAGGGTGTGAAAGCGATGATGGTGGTCATCACAGAGGTAGTAACCGGACCAAGCATGACCACGGTGCCGTCAATAGCAGCCCGCATGCCTTTCTTACCACGTTCAAACTCAGAGAAAATGCTTTCAGAAACCACAATGGCATCATCCACAAGTATACCAATGACGATAATCATCCCAAACAGCGAGATAACATTTATGGTGATTCCTGCAAAGCCCAACACTATAAATGTCCCAGCGAATGAAAATGGGATGCCTATGGCAACCCAGAAGGATATTCTCAAATTCAAAAAGAAACTTAAACTGAGGACAACAAGCAGCAAGCCGATGAAACCATTATTAACCAGAAGGTCTATACGCTGACGCAGGCTGATGGTGTTATCATTGAGCACTTGAGCTTTAATGACATTATTTTCTTCGTTGAATTTGGTGACTAGATCCTTGGCTATTTGAGCAACCTCAAGAACGCTTTCTTCTTTGGTCTTATCAACATTCAAGACAACGGCTGTCTGGCCATTGTAGAAGGTCTTGTCAGGCGAGTCAGCCCAGCGCTCCCGAACGGTGGCCACATCCTTAAGATAGATCAGAGAACCGTCACTATCTCCCCGAAGCACCATATTCTCCAGCGCAGGGGCAGTGTATTCCCGGCCATAGGACCGAATTAGGATTTCTTCATCGCGGGTCTCAAATTTCCCCCCTGACACATTGATGTTTTCTGATTGAACACGTCGAGCGATCTCGTCAAAGGATAATTGAAAGCGTCGCAGGTTAGCTTCTGAAACCTCAATAGAGATCTCCAAGCCAGGATAGCCTTGGATATTGACCTGTGATATGGCCGGGGAGGAAATGAGTTTATCGCGAAGTTCCTCAGCATATACTTTCATAGTTTTGAGGTCGGTTTCGCCAAAAAGAACAATCGATAGCGCCCGACTCCGAAATTTTTGCTGAAATACCACTGGTTTTTCAGCACCTAGTGGGAATGAGCTGATCCGATCCACAGCATTTTTTACATCAGTGAGGACCTTGTCCATATCAGCCCCACTGATGGCTTCCACATTGACAGATCCGAAATTTTCACTCGAGGTAGAGGTTACCCGTTCAATGCCGTCCAGTCCATCGAGGTTCTCTTCGATTTTCAGGATGACGCCTTCTTCAACCTCCTCTGGAGAAGCTCCCGGATAGAGAACCTGCACGATGATCAGATTGGGCTCAATTTCTGGAAAAGTGGAATACCTCAGGTTACTTAGGGCTATCCATCCAAACAGCAGAATACTAAATAATAGAACATTCGTCCAAATAGGATAGCGGACAAAAAACTCAATGACGCGTTTCATGGAAAACCTATTTATCCAACGGTGTCTGTAGTGCTTTAGCTGGCATGCCCTCAGACACGCCTTGTAGAAGCTCAGTCACGAGCGTATCCCCTGGCATGAGACCACCATTAATGATATAGTAATCGCCATCCTCAAAGGCGATATCAACATTTCGTTGTACAAATTTCGACTGATCAACCAGAAAGACGTAGGCTTTTTCATAGACTGCCCTTCTTGAGACCTTAATCGCATTGGGAATACTTTGAGCAACGATATCTGTCCTTAAAAATATGCCCGCCGTAGGCGTGATATTCTCAGATTCATCCAACTTTATGTACGCAAGAATGGATTGGGATCGTTCGTCAATAACACTTCCTATTCGATCGATATGGCCATTCCACTGCTTCACACCATCAGGTGTTTCAAGTTGAACCCTGGAATATTTTTGAATCCAGTTGGCGTCTTGTGCAGGAATCTGTATTTCGACTTCAAGTTCATCAAGATTGATGATCTCTGCCAAACGGGTTCCAGGGGCTGCTGTACTGCCAGCCCTGAGTTGGGTACTCACAATGGAGCCATTAAAAGGAGCATAGAAATAATGCTTTGCGGCTCTGATCTCAAGGTCCTGAACAGAAAAATACAATCGGTAGATATTGTAGCGGGCCAGGAGCGCCTTCAATCTTTGATCATTTGTGCCAGGCAGAGGCTTGATCGCTTCATCGAACTTGATGGAATCAAAATAGCGCTGCCAGGTATTATAAATTTCGGGTGTACTTACCTTGAGATCGGGCAAAATCGAAGCCAGGGCAGTCAATAAATCGCTTTTGGTGCTATTCAGCTGAAGTCTGATCTGTCGATCATCGATCTTGAGTAACAAAGCACCTTTTTTGAAAGATTGGGCAGGTTGAAATTTAACATCCCCGGTCTGGAGGGTACCAGAGACCTCACTAATGAGACTGATTGGTTGACTTGATGCCAGCGTGCCATAAGTGGTCAAAGTAGCAGGCACCTCTCCCAGTCTTATGATCTGGGTTTCAACGGATCGGGGTTTGATCATCGCGTTCCGTTTGGGTTGCTCCTCCTTAAAGGACATAAGTACACGCATGATGAGAAAACCCACCAAAATCAGGATTACCGGTACTATTAAAATAACTTTTCGTTTCATGTCTTTCCCTTTTTCACAGATCCAAGTGGTCATAAATTCTATTAGCACGGCCCATACTACATGCGCGTTATGAGCGTTTTATGTTAAACATATTTTACTCGCTGTCAATAAAAGCCTTTAAAAAAACCAAAAATAATATTCTGCTTTAGGATAGTCTGGGAGGACTGGACGGGCAAGATGTCTTATACCCAGGAAATCATAATTAGAGAAGCCCGGACCCACTGCGTCTCCCCCAGACTATAAAAGGAGTATCTTTTCACTCCTTGCTAGAGTGGCTGACTTCTTTTAACGATCAAGAGGGGGATTAGAAATAAATTCTTCCTGCCCGAGCTATCTAGCACCGAAAGATGGTATACTTTTCCATTCCCAAAGTTCACATGCTATGCTTTCGACTGTGTAGTAAGCATACCCTTAGTCAAGCCGCTCAATACCAATAATACACCAAAACAGGCCACAATGGTTGCACCTGTGGGAATATCCAAGAGGACCGAAACAATCATTCCCAACAAACTTCCCAGCACACCAAAAGCCCAGCCAAAAAGCAGTCGATTCCTGACGCCCTTCACAAAGAGTAGAGCCGCCGTAGCCGGGATGATCAAGAAGGTAAAAACCAGAAATACACCTGCAATCTGGACCGATGAAGTAACCACAAATCCGAAGGTCATATAAAACAGGAAATCCCAAAGCTTCAGATTGATTGGAACCTGCCCCGTATGGGTGGTGATCTCTGATGTCAGCATAAATTTCTCGCGGTAGATCCAGTGAAAAAGACCAATTACAGAATAAAGCAGAAACGTTTTAAGCACAATCCATGGTGTTACGAACAGGATCGACCCAACCAGCAAATGATTCAGGTGTTCTGCGCCTTCTGCCGATTTGGAAAATAGTATGATCATAACCGCCGCGGAAACCGCATAGGTAATTCCAATGATTGCTTCCTGACTGACTGTCTTCGTGAGGGAGCGAGTAAAAGCAAAAAGACCTGCTCCCAGGAATGTAAAACTTAAAGCCAGTAAATAAATTGCCAGAGAATCATCTTCCAGCCCTACAAGGACCCCAATGGCCATACCCAAGGCAGCCACCTGCGCCAGAGCCAGATCCACAAAAATGACACCTCTCGTAACAACATGTAACCCGAGGTAAACATGAATACCTGTGAGGATGATGGCAGCAAGTAAGGGCCAAATCATGAGGTCCATATATGAGGCGATCATGGTTTATATGCCTTTTGCAGCGTTTCCAGGTTATAAGAGATCAACTTCTGGTAGGTCTCAGTCCCCTCCCGCGCATCAACTGATTGGGCCAGTTTTACTATATTAATACCGGTTTTTTCTCGGATGAATTCCGGAGCTTTTGGACTGAAGTAGGGCTCCATGGCTAAAACCGTGATGTGCTGGCCTTTGATCAGTTGAATCAGGTGATCCAAATGGGTGGGTGTGGGCATGATCCCTGGCTTGGGTTCAATAAACGCTGCCGCTGTCAAACCAAAGTGACGGTCAAAATAGGGCCAGGTATTATGGTAATAGATAATGTTCAAGCCCTGCAGATCATCATATTCTGCAGCCCATTGCTCGATGAGTTGATCGATAGATTTTAGAAAAATGTCCAAATTAAGATCGTATGACTCACTGTGATTGGGGTCGATCTCTTTTAAATGTTGAGCAATGGTGCGGGCGATGGCTTTGCCATTCTCAGGATCCAGCCAGTAATGGGGATTCCCATTGGGATGAATATCACCCATACTGGCATCCACCTTGCGGGTAGGAACTTCTAACCGGGCAATATTTTCAGAACAATCAACGATTTTTAATTTGCGATTTCTAGAGCCATCAATGATTTGTTCAGCCCATTGATCTAATTCCATCCCAACCATGAGATACATGTCTGCCCGCTTGACCTTGATCATGAAAGACGGTAAAACCTCAACATAATGAGGGTCCTGGGATCCTCTGGCAATGTTGATGGTTGAAACATACTTGCCACCCACCTGATTGGCTATATCAGCCAGATCGGTTGTGGAAGCCACAATGTTGATTTTTCCATATCCGACAACTGCAAATACAATAATATACAAAATACGTGTTATCATTTTTAAACCTCTCAGAATTGATGTGCTTTGTGGGGACCCAGAGACCACAACAACTGAGCCTGCACCAGGGATGTTGATTCCTCATCTCCATGGTGCTCCTGTTTCAGGAAAACTCGCAAGACAGTCGTCTCTTCAGCTGGACTAAAGCCGACAAACAAGCCCTCTGAATGGTAGGCTGCTTCCTCGAGATGACTGGAATAGTCTATGATTGCCCCCGCATTCCAGACTTTCCTGAATTGATAATTCAACTGAGAATAAGCTGCAATGACCTCAGGATGATGCTCTGTTACTCCTTCATCGAGGTGGTCATACTGATTTCTCCTAAACACCTCGTTTTGCCAGGCTAGGGATCGATATTTGTCAGGTCGCCATTTGTATTTGAGATCAAGTGCCATGACATTGATTTCAGTCTCTTCCAGAACCTGATAATAGCTGCCCCCTATTTCCAGATGAGAGACGATTCCCAGATCAAAGAACATGGAATATCTGGCTGAAAATGCTTCACCCACGTTCTCCGCTTCCTCGGCATCCGTTACTTCCGCATCATGATGATGTTCTGCATTGGAGATCCCTTCCTGCAGATAAGCCAGTGAAAGGTTGCTGTACCAGGGTAGTGGCAGGAGCCATTTTGCTTCCAGCCCAGCGGCTGACCATTTTTCCTCACCCAGGATCTCTGCAACGGGCTCAGGTAAAACGATCTGGGGAAATATATGAAGATGCTGTCGGTTGATCTTGCCAAAATCTGGACGAAACTTTCCAGCGCGTAAAGCCATCCCGAGGGGAAGTCCTCTTTCAATGGATAAAACCGCTTCCTCCAGTTCAATGGGCGCTTCATCCATGTGTTTGTGGAGATAAACATCTACCCGGGCGTACGGATTCACATATCCCTGGATAGCGAGTTCTACGCTGGAAGCATTCATGGTACTGGTGTTATCTTCAAGTGTCAGCCCCAACTCACCAATGACACTAATGTCAGGATTAACGGTGGTCTGGGCCTGAATGGAGCCCATAAGGAATATCATTAAAAATATATATCTAGAGCGCATTAATAGCTCCTGCTTAAAAAGTTATTTAACCTATACTAGAATGTTGTGATGCTGTTTAACAAGCGGGTGGGGCGCGGGATTTGTCCTCGAAATAATAATTTGCACTCCCCTGCGATTCGTTGTTGGTCAACTCTGGGGAAAAAACCGGATGGATGGTCTCAATATTAAAGTTGTCGACAACAATACCCAGGGTGAGTTGTATCGGAAAGCCCTTGCATAATGGGATTGAGTCAAAATGTTCAGGATTATCACAATTTGTAGTACAGTACCCTGTATCAGCCAGGCCATAAAAATGGGAATGACCAAAATGCGCACTAGCTAAGAGAGAATAGCATAGGATTGCGACTGAAAGCAGGATACTGATTCTTTTTCTAATCGGGTAACTCACGATAGCAAGATACACTATCAGTAATCATTATCAACTGAGTAATGACTGCTATACATAACTCAATTCACGATAATTATACTCACCTTCACTGGTCTTAGATATGATCTTTTTTATCCTCCTGCAAATTTGGTTCATGAAGAACTCAATTGATGAGTATCTCAAAAAAAGGATAAAAACCAATGATGAATTCGATCAATAAAACTGCCAGAACTGCCGGAATCCTTTACCTGATTCTAATTTCTCGGTAATATTTGGTATATTCTTTATTCCGAATACTCTCATTGTAAAGAGGGATACAACGGCCACAATCCTGGTTTATTATTGCACGATGCTATGCTTGGGTGTCCCTTGACAAAATATATGTGACAAGACTGCTGACATTGAGCGCTTAACTTTTCTCCTCTTTGATCGCGTAGCCCTAGCTAGAAATTAATTTGAAAATGAAGGCTAACAGCTTGTCCTGATCTTTTCCAGGACTCTATATCCATATCTGGGGCTCCTGATTCACCGGCCCACCTTAAGGTTCTAGATAATGTATTATTCCAAAAATGCAGTGTCGTTGATAAGGGTAGACCCCCGGCATCATAACTTCTATCCAGGAGCATGGTCAAGACTGAGCGGAAAACAAAATTTACCAGCATGTCGCCACCCTCAATCCCAGCTGCAATTTCCTGAGGTAGATGAATGACGGGAAAGAGGAGTGCATCAACAATTCGAGCCTTCCTAAGCCCAAGTGATTGCTTCAACTCCTCATAAACGACCCCTCTGAAAAGGGCTTCCTCCGCGACGGCAGTTGCGGACATCAATATCATATTCGCGCTGGTGTTTATGAGGATCGCCCTATTTGTGGAAAAGGATCGTCCATCGATTTTAGCTCTGGAAGATTCCCAGATGGGAGATGCTTTGTCCGTGGTCAACCAGGATACCGCTCCAATAAGCAGAAAAGGTCTCACAAATTCTTTTCTGGAAAGATTCTTCCACTTAAAGGGCGCCAGGGCCAGATCCGTAGCAGAATGAGACCGCCATTCCCCTGTATATTCTCCGGCTCCTGTCTGGGACCGTAATGTCGCATAGATGGCATAAGTACTATAGAATGAGGTTTTCAAATAGTAATTCAGCGCAATGTCATTCACAGTTTTATGTCCCAGGGATGCTCGTTGAGCAGCAAAAGTAACACCCTCAACAAGGGAAAATCTAAACGCCAGAGCTCTATCATACTTGTACAGAGGTACATGTTGGGTTGCCATGGTAGCATAGATCCACCAGGGTAAATTATTGCTTTCCAGGTTTTCTTCGCTAACAAGACCTGCTTCCGTGAGCGTAAGCAGCGTGGTTCCAGCACTCAAAGCGGTTCCCCGTATGACATCCTTGCGACTCAAGGGCTGGGCGAAAATAAGCAGAGGTAATAACATTATCACAAAGAAGCGCATGGATTAATCAGTCCTTCCCTCAAACCCGTCGATCAACTTCAGGATCATCCACTCAAAGCTGGTGTCAGTATCAATATCGATACCAAATCCATTCTCCTGCTCCAGAACGGCGAAGCCATGACTGGCAGAGCGGAGTGCTCGCAGGGCATGGATCGCGTCAAAATCACTCAAACTATATTCAGACAGGATGGCCTTCCCTAGGGATAAAAACTCTTCATCAATCCTGGCCGCCTCGGGATCTGTTCTGTCCGGGGCTGTGGCAATTGCAGAGAGTAATCCTGGGTTTGCTCGTGAGAAGTCAAGATAGGCACGAGCTAAGGCAAGACATGCCTGTGCTCCACTTTTGCCCAGTGTGCTTGTTTTTATCTGCTCAATGAGCGTTTTTTTTGCTGTCACTGAAATCCCATATCTCAGATCAGCCATGCTCCCAATATGATTGTATAGGGACGGGGGTTTGATATGCAGCTCAGACGCTAACTCATGTAGATTCAGGCTCTCCCAGCCCCTGGAAGTCACAAGTTCTGTCGCTTTTTCCAGAACCTTTTGTCTACTCAGATTTTGTCGCGGAGACATCAGTTAATCCTTTTAAGTATTTTAGAATTATCGCATTTGTTTCAGTTGGAAATTCAAGGTGTGGATAATGGCCTGCGCCTGCGACCATTTCGGTATCTGCATTAAAAATCCCCTTGAGTTTTTCCATTTCCGCTTGTGGATCCTTGAAGTCTGGATCCTTGCTTCCCATGATAAGCTGAACGGGCGCCCTGACCTCAGGTATGCGGGTAGCCGCCTCAGCATGGGATGACCAAAGCGTGGAAGAGAAGGCTCTATACCCACCCGGCCGAGAGAGCATATCATCTATTTCCTGTAAGTGCTCTTTATGGTCCTCCGGTTTCTGCGAAGGATAATTTAGGCTATAAAACTTGAGCCAAGATTGTTTGCCCCAGGGCCTGGCCAAGGCAGCCTTAAAGAGGACCCGCTCGTACCATTTCATGTCAGGATCCTGGACAAAGGGATTGATCATCACGATGGCTTTGACGATATCTGGTCTTTCGGCGGCCACCCAGACTGAAGTAGCGCCCCCAATGGAGTTTCCCACAAGAACCACATGCTTTGCACCAAGTTCATCGATGAGGTTTACAATATCTCTGCCATTTGCAGCAGCAGAATAATCTGCCCATTCCACTGGCGAGCTCCCGTGTCCCCGCAGGTCTATAGTTGCTACCTGATACCCAATATCCAGCAGTTCTGGAACCAGGAATCTGTATTGATTTTGGGTATCCCCTATTCCTGGTATTGCAATGAGGAGTTTGTCGCCCTCACCATAAAGTGTATATGCCATTTTTGTCTCCATTCTATCTTGATCAAGTGACCTTCCCATACTTAATAAGGGAATCATGATTATGCTAATTTGCAGAAAATACCTTTTCATGTGGTTCCTTCCCTGAATGATTATACTATCAGTGTTAGTCAATATACTAACGATATTAGTATTTGCAAATACAAATCACGATTTTAATTGTCATGTTTTACTGGTCTTCAATGTGGTCTGGTTTATCTTATTGTTTAAGCTGTACATACAGTTTTGATAAAATGTATGCGCACTGGCTTAATAAATTGAATATTGTAATCGTTATGCGTAGATCGAAAACAATAACACATCATGCTCTTAAACATTTTATCGCCAAAGAATGTTGGGGGAAGAACGGAGACAGTTTTGCTTAATTTGAAGTCACTCGGAGGTTTTTTCCTATTATTATTCGCCACGTCAACAGCGCTTGCCCATGTACAACTGGATTATCCTGTTGGCAGTGAAACATTTATCCGCGATACTACAATCAGCATAGAATGGACAGTGCTGATAGCCCACGGCCCTGGGTACTGGAGTCTCGAATATTCTGCGGACGGCGGCACAAACTGGGTCACTCTAAGTGCAAATCTTCCGCTTTCAACCCTAAGTTATAGCTGGACTGTAACACAGCCAACTACTGAGCACGGCAGAATCAAGGTCACTCAGAATAACAATACTTATGCTGACTTTGAAAGTGCGAGTTTGTCATTTACTATTCAGGAAGCTGCAACGGGTATTGGGGCAGAGAGTGCTTACATCGATGGTTATTATTTAAAGCCTAATTACCCTAACCCTTTCAATCCCAGCACTAGCCTTGAATACAATCTGGCACGGTCCGGCTCTGTGAATATCACGATTTATGATCTGAAAGGAAATGCCATTTCTGAGCTGGTGAACGAAATCCAGTCTTCGGGCCAGCACCATCTCCAGTGGGATGGAAGAAATGATGCTGGTGAACTGGTCGAATCCGGCTTGTATCTGGCCAGACTCCAGGTCGGCCAACATTCTGAGGTCATCAAAATGAGTTTTCTAAAATAATTTTCAGTCTCTGGCTAATAATGCGAGAAAGAACAAGGCTTCTGCTGTGCCATCCAGGGTCGGCTCATTTGTGGAATAGTCCCAAACATCATCATGGAATACCACCCAATCAGATTGGAAGTCGGCATACACATCTGGCCCAGATAATTTAATCCCCTTCAAGGAAGCATAGATGGCGCCATAGACTGGTCCATCATTCATCCCTCCTTTAATTGGCACATCCCAGACCAATGTTGCAGCCGTGTGTGGATAAAGTGGCGTAACTCCGCCACTTTCTGGGATGCTGACAAACTGACTCACTCCCCATGGATTCCTCCCCAAGAGCCAGTCACGGTGATTCGCCATTAATTGTCGATAGCTCTTATCTCCACTCATTCGTTCATACAACAAGCATTGATTTACAAAAGCAGCAGCCAGATTATTGGAGCACCAGATGAAGGGGGTTCCAAAACCATAGGGGAAATCTGAAGCTCTTGTTGCCACAGCTTCAATACCTGTACGATAAAACTCAATCAAGGTATCCTGAAAGGCCTGATCAACCTGATCAAACAGAGCGAAATGGCCCATATTCATAAAGGGGTAAAATTCATAATGTCTTGCAGTATCAGCCCCCATCCATGGATCAGGACCGGCAAGTCGTGCATATTTCCTGGCGTCAGTCATATATTTTTCAGCGCCTGTTGCGCGGAAGAGTTCCGCAGCCCCCCATTCCATGTCATCCGCCCAGGTAACTTCATGATAACGATAGGGCGCCCGATTGGGTGTACCTTCCTGACAACCCGGTTGTTTTAATCCCATTTCATAGACTTCTAACCCGGCTTGCAAACATTTCTTAGCATATAGACTGTCTTCAAGAACGTTTGTCCATGTTTCATAGGCCATGGCCATGGCTGCAGCATATCTGCCCGCCAGATTGGCAATTCCAGTAGATGTATTCTGGTATTTCCACAAGCCCTGCGGCTCACCGCTTGCATAGTAGACAGTCCTATAGCTTCCCGGTCCCCAGCCATAGTCAGCCGTGTCCTGAAAGGGTAACTTAAATCCTATATGGTCCCTATCATCGGCCACCTGATGGAAGAGCTGATCAGGTTCAGGATGCATTTTTAGCATCCAGTCCAAACCCCACTTCGCTTCATCCAGAATATCAGGTATTCCATTCATTCCCTGGTGTCCCATTGCATCGTATTCATCTACAAAAACTCCTGGATTTTCCCGGTAAGCCAACAGCATACGGCAGATCGTATTTCCTGAGGTCATTAAGTAGCGCAAATGATCCCCGGCATCATGCCACCCTCCTGAAACATCGATATAGGTGCTATCCGGCATGGGACCATAAGCGGATTTTCCATCTTTCTGATGACAATATTTATCAAAGAAGGGATTGAAACCGCAGCGTTGTTGACGGATATACTCCAGGGTGATTTTATGGCCATTAGCATAAGCATCTTCACCTATGGTAAAAGGTAAGGATTCGATATTTGTCCCTTTTATCTTGATTTTATAACGGCCTGATTTTTTAATTTGACTAAAGTCCAAGACATGGTGAAAATCAAATTTTCCATAACTACCCATGTTTGGGCCTATTGCTTTTGCACGCTTAGCACGCTTTCCTGTCTCAGCATTCACCAGTAAAAAATTTTTACCTTCCAGGGACTGTTGTGAAAATGCAATGGCTTGTTTCGGATCATCACTCAAATAACCAAGTTGATTCACGCGGATATAGCCAACGAGGAGATCGGCCTTTGCGTATAGAAGCGGGCTTGTGAGTAGTAGGATCACTAAAGCTATAATTGAAATTTTGTACGCTCGCATGTTGTCCCCGATCACAAATTGTATGCTGAATAATTGATTCAATTTAATTTTTGGATTCCCGGAACCAATCAATACCCTTGCATGGCACTATTGTCAAAAAATATTGATAATCTCTCTTTTATGGGACACCCATGCTTGGCAAGCTTAATACTCTGCTTGAAATTCACTTAAGCTTTGAAGTCAATCCCTTCTCGCTTAGTTTGATTCTAGTCTTCATATGACCAGTATAGTCATCATATATCTCATTACACTTCTAGGTGTCGGTGCCTGGAAATCCCTGCGTGTAAAGACCCAGGAGGATTTTGCCCTGGCGGGTCGCAGTCTGCCTCCCTGGATCCTGGTGGGTACCATGCTGGCTACTTGGATTGGCACTGGAAGTATTCTGGGCAACGCCGGCAAAGCTTATGAGGTGGGCTTTGCAGCACTGATCCTGCCCCTGGGAGGGGTTCTGGGAATTGTCCTGTTAACCCGTATAGCCGGGACAATTCGGGATATGGATACATACACAGTCCCGGAAATTATTTACAATCGCTTTGGCGCCGGCGCACGCAACTGGACGGTAATTTCTCTGGTTTTAGCCTACCTGGTGATCGTTTCCTACCAGTACAATGCAGGCGGAGCAGTCCTCCAAACCATCTTTAATGATGCCCATGGCCAGTCCACAATTTCCCTGGAGACAGCTACTGCTATCGCTGCCATTTTCATTGTCCTGTACACCGTTTTAGCTGGTTTGATTAGTGTTGTATATACCGATGTTGGCAATGGAATCATCATGACCACAGTGCTCATCATTGCTTTTCCCATCCTCTGGATCAAAGCAGGGGGCTGGTCAGGTATGGAAACAGCCTTTATGGACCAAGGTAACCCTGAAAAGATCACCTTTTTCGGTGCATTCAGCCCATTACAATTGATCAATTATATGCTTCCCCCCTTTTTGCTAGTCCTGGGTGATGCAAATATGTATCAGCGTTTTTCCGCAGCCAAAAGCAGGGAAGGGATCACACAGGCAACCATTGTCCTGATCGCGGCTGTCTTGCTTATTGAATGCCTCATCGTAGCAACGGCCGCAGTTTCAGCCTCTCTAGTCCCGGATGCGGCGAATGGCAGATATATCCTGGTACATGTTGCTGCGACGCAACTTCCCAATATTCTTGGGGGTCTCTTTTTTGCTACCATCATCGGAATAATTATATCTACAGCAGACTCCTACCTCCTGGTACCGGCGACAACCTTGATGCGGGATATTTATCTTACTTATATAAATCCAAAGGCGAATGATAAGAAAATTGTCCTGTACTCTCGCTTGCTGGTTGTGGCATTGGGACTGATAGCCTGGCTGCTCAGTCGAGGATTTGCCAGCTCTCCAGGCTTTTTTGAGAGGGCACTTTATGCCTATACCATCTACGGAGCCGCCATCACGCCCAGTCTCCTGGCTGCACTTTTCTGGCCTTTTATAACATCGCGAGGGGCCCTCTACTCCATTGCTGCTGGAGTGATTACGACTATTTTATGGCAGGAAAGTCCTGTTTTTGTCTGGCTTTTGGGCGCTGATATTGTTGCAAATCTGGAGGCTGTAGTACCGGCCATTGCAATGAGTCTAATCTTTCTATATCTGGGTAGTCTGTGGGACCGGAAAATGAATAGAATTGGTATTCACTCGGTGATTCCATAAGATCAGACAGGCCTGTTCCGACCTCGGAGGGACTTCCATTCTTATACCGAAAGATAAGCTTGGTATCATCGCATACCCTGCAATAAAGAGACATGGATCTTAATCCCAGGCAGCTCGTGATGATGCGTTGCAGACTTGTCCGCTGTCTCCGCTCCAAACCAAATCCACATTCAGGACATTCATCAGGAAGCAGATATGCCGTTACCAGGCGCTCTTTTATCCTCAAGAGACCAAGCATCAATGACCAAGCGAGGAGGAACGATCCAACGATACTAGAACCCTTAAATTGATTGATGGCCGTATTTATATAAGCGATGCTCCATGGCGCTACCAGGCTGGTCTCTTTTTCAAACACATTAATTGTTTTGCCAAATAGGACGGATAAATCAAATTCATTTACAATGAAATATACGCCTGTTAAGACCAGCGCTACTACAATGAGTTCCTGGGAAATACTGATATTACCCTTGTGATCCGAACTGTCTGCCTTTGTTATCCTCATATGCTCAACCTCGCGATAAAATATTCCCCGGGTGAGTTCAAACATAAGCAAGGATTACCAGACCACAATTAGGGTAAACCCTAATTGTGGTCTGGGTATATTTTTAAAATTTCAATCCTGGTTTAGGTTCAATTCATGGACAAAAAGATTTGGGGGGGGGCGTTGATCTGGATTAATCTTTCGGCAGTCCAGGTCGCGTGGCTTTAGGTGCTGACCATGGGCTCCATGATCACACCTGATTCTAATTCTGTACGGTCTTCAGTTCACACCAACCATTTTGAAAATCCAATATCAATACTCCCTCCTGGGCGACATCAGAGCCCAGCATTCCATCATACAGAATGAATCCTTCATCTAATTCTCCCAGGGGAGTCTTGCCGTCGAGAGCGGAAAAATTAATTCTGGTATTACCCAGGACTAGACTTTGTTTCTCAAGCCGCAGCTGGGTTATGCGCTGAAAGCCACCTGCCCCACCGACCATCGCGTTTTTAATCTCAGCCGCGCTTGTGTCAAATACACTATAGGCCGGATCGTATAGACTGCTTGTGTTCGCTCCTGTATCCATAAAAAAATGCAGCGCGGTGCCGGTTGTATCCAGGACAGTGACAAATGGTTGAGTCAGATAATGGAAATTCCGTGTGCCTGCATCCTCCAGCTTAGGCTTGTTAAAAGTGACTGAATCATTTGCATAATTGAGTTCTATTTTCAGATTTTGAATGGCGTTCCAACCAATGATTCCATCGATTTTGAGAATTTTGAATATTTTTAAAATGCGGAATTCAAGGTCAACCTTTCCAATGATGAACACCGGATGGTTCTCAATAAGCAGATCTTGAATCTTCAGGTTTTCGATGGATCCCGCCCAGAGACCGATCTTTTTGTCGGTGGCGGTGCCTACCCGGCTCGGAATGTCTGTGAGGGGCTTCACGCCGCATTTTTCCGCAATATCTGATGCTAATACCGTGAATTCGGCCCCGGTGTCGATCCAGAAGGTTTGCTCAATCCCGTTGACCATGACCTGGATCATGGGAACTCCCGACATTGATTTCTCAGAGGGAACCACTAGTGGATTCTGTGGATAATGGATGACTTCTGGTTCTTGCTGTTGCCAAGCCTTCACCATGTCAATGGTGCCCATATCATCAATGCCCTTGGGAAGCGATTCATCAAGATCGATTAATTTCTGCCACTGGTAGGTCCGCAGGTAGATCCCTGTCAGCAGTTTTCCGGAGTTCTCAATAAATAAAGAATCAGAACTTGTTTTTACGAGATTCTCAAGGGGTGCTTCTGCGTTCGCATAATCTCCGTCCATAATGGATCGGACTACCTGGGCGAACTCCTTTTCCTGACTGGAATCAGAAAATTGCTCAGCAAATTCTAAATCCAGATTTTGCATGGCTTCCCAAAAATCTTTGCTCTGTCTGATTTCACTTTTTTGAATAAGGGCTTTGTCTACTTCCCTGAGCTGAAGGTTTCCCTCACCCGTACTAACTTTGATACAGGAGACGAGAGCAAAGCTAATGATTACGATTAAAGTTTTCATGAATATTACTTCCTACTCTTTTTGTTTTTGTTGGCACCCGCAGAGTCCATCAGAAACTCTTGGCGAAATACTTTTCCATGTCTGACATTAGCTGACGTATCTCTGCTATGTCATCCGTTTGGCTGATTTTGCGTCTGATTTCAGACATCTGAAGCTCGGAGACAAGTGCTGAGTGGTAAACTGTAGATATATATGGGCTATTGCTCCAAATGGCCATCTCGACTTTTTTGAGGTCTTCCGTGAAATAAGCCATGATAAAGTTCTTAGCATCAACTGTGAGATTGAGCCACTGACCTTGCCACTTTCTCCGGGTATCATTTCCTTTTGGGTTTAAAAATGCTCTTACCCCGGGAAGTTCCGTCGCCTCATAACTATGTATGGCAATTTCCACGCCCCTACCCTGTGCAGCTTCCATGTCACCGAGCAAAGGCGACAGAGCAGGCTTGAAGGCGTCAACAAGCACAAATTTATTGGCATGAGCAATCAGATTACGACACTTTTCAAAAACCTGTTCTGGTTTTTTTAAGCGGAAGACTTTGTCATTGGCATGCGCAGTGTCTATCGATTCAAGAAATTGACCAGCCTGCTTTTTATTTGTTTCAAAATTGTGCTGTAGTGCATTGAGTAATTCTTCAGCCGGAACAGCATGACAAAGCCTGGTGCTGCCTTCATCGATGAGAATGGCCCCTTTCTGCTCCATAGTGTTAATTGCCTTGTATACATTGGCTGCCGGTTTTGAGATCGCCTGGGCAATGGCGTAGCCGCTTGAGGCTTCTGATCCCAGTAAATAAATATAGATCTCTGATTCCAAATGGGTGAAACCAAGGTTTTGGAGCTCTTCTATACCATTTTCCGTGTAAGTTGTCATATCAATCCTTATTATTAGTTGCATATACTACTAATATATATTTATTGCAAACTAATTATTGGATTTATCCAAATTGACGATATTATTGATTCTTAATTATTACAGGAATAGGAGTATTGTGAATGTCTGAGACAACAAATCGATCAGGTAGCTGGAAAAAATATGCCTACGAAATGTTATCCATTATCCTGGGTGTTCTGGTTGCCCTGGCTGTAGACGAATGGCGGGAGGATCGGCAACATGCTGAAAGGGCCGAGATCGCTTTGAATAATATTCGCAGCGAAATGGAGACCAACTTAAGAATCCTTAATGTACTACATCCCTCAAATGAAATTACTCTTGAATACCTTCAGCAAGACACACTGGAGAGTGATTCTTTATCGGACATGAAGATCACACCTGGTATCATGCTGCAGGACGTCGCCTGGAACACACTATTGAACAATGGTATCTCAACCTTCATTGAATATGATGAGCTATTAAAGATCTCTCAGCTGTACGCTCTCCAAGCGATTTATAAGGATTTTGGGAATCAGTTCATCCACCAACTAAATCAGGCCAGTATAACCTCTACAATAATGGGGAATGCACTTTCGCAGGATGAACTCATCAAATCCAACCCAGAATTGTTTAGTTTGGTCATGATCGTAGAATCTCAATTGATCGAGCTGCTAAATGACTATCTCAACCCTGAACTGGAGTAGTTTGGTAATCCGAGGAACCGGTATACTCAGCCCGGCTTGTTCTCCCTCATTAATTAGATCCTGAGCTCTTGGCATTGGAGATTGACATTTCAATATTTTTGACCAGTATTGTACCATGTTAGAATCAGATCTATATCCACCGCTTAAAGAATACCTCACCCAACAGGGCTACGAGGTAAAGAGCGAGGTTCAGCATTGCGATGTGGTGGCTATTCGTAAAGATGAGTCCCCCATAATCATCGAGCTGAAACTCAGCTTTAACCTCACCATCTTGCTCCAGGCCGTCGATCGCCTTAGACTGTCAGATACCATCTATATCGGTGTCCCGAAAGGCTTATCCATCCTTAAAAAGCGGCGCAAAAAGGTAGTTAAACTCATGCGCATGCTGGGGCTGGGACTACTGGTCATCGATCCCCAGGCAAAAATTGGTGCCGTGGATGTTCTGTGTGATCCCGGGGAATACAGACCGAGGCAAGTCAAAAAGAAAGCCCAGAGACTATTGCAGGAATTTCAACATCTGTCCGGTGATCCGAATATTGGCGGGAGCACCACCCATGGCGGAATCATGACAGCTTACCGGCAGAAGGCACTGGCTATAGCCCAGTACCTTTTGACCCATGGGGAGAGTAAGGCGGCCCTCATTGCCAGAGCATTGGAAGAGCCAAAGACCAGACCTATCCTTTATGACAATGTCTATGGCTGGTTTGAGAGACTGGGTAAGGGTTACTATGGCCTCTCCCCCAGAGGTAACGCTGAAATTCCTGACTGGTTTTCAAAGAACGCCTCTACTTAATCTGGAATAAGTAGTCCTCACTCTCGCAGAGCTGCTTTCGTGAACATATAATCTGGAATATCTACGTTAAATTTGATGTCATCAATGATATAGCGGGTCCCCTGACCATTAGCCAAAACATCCTTGAAGAACATTTCTTTGGGGTACCAGCGGTCTCCTATTTTTTGGACACTTCGGATCTCGAAATTCTTGAGCAGCGTAGACCCGTTTTTGGCATAACGTTCCTCTTTCAAGGGCAGAAAGCGCGTTTTATCCACCCAGACCTTACGCTGGGCATAGGTGACTTCATCAGCGTCCTTTTTTGCTCGTAATCGTAGGACGTAGCAGGGTCTCTCCATAAACTCCGCTTCACCCACAACTGCAGCATCATAAATGTCCAGGAGCTTGCCATTGTCCACCATATCCTCATAGGAAAGGTCTGACCCGGAAACACTCTGTCTGAGCATATGCCCGCTGATCTGAATCACGCGATCTGCCTGGGGGGTATACATCCACAGAACATCATCCAGGCGAAGCATCTTCACACCCTTTTCACGGGCCGGGCTCAGATATTCTACCATAGATGTTGTTTCTCCTTTGGACCAGCTGCGGGAAGTGATTCGAGACTCTCGACCCCGTCGATTGGTAATGATCATGGTGGCTGTGGCTTCTGAAGATTCAGTGACCATCTGGTGGTCAATTTTGCGGAGGATCTCCGCTGCATCTGGTTGAGCCGGAAGCAAAGCGGGTAGTGCACCCATAAAGAGGATCGGTATTAAATTTCTCATATTTCTAATTCCTTAAAAAGACTGGCGGTATCACGTTTAAAAATTCTGAGGCCTGATAAAGCTGATCCCAAAAGTGTTGCGAATACACCAGGGAAAAATCCAATATAAAACGCAGTGGGAGTAATGTGGGCACGAATAATTGTTGGCATGAGCATCTCGCTATCGCCCATCATACTGCCAATATTGAATCCAACCTCCTGCAGCCAATAGGAAAACCCCAACCCGAACATGGTTCCCACCGCAGTACCCATTATTGCTATTCCTAAACTTTCAAGAATGAGACTGAGATACACATGAGCCTTTGACTCACCTACAGCAAGGCGTAGCCCCATTTCTCCATAGCGTCGGATAGCACCCATCAATCCAGTATTCCATAGAACCACGCCCATGGCGAAGATCATAATAAAGCTGACAATACTGCCAGCTTTTTCAGCATAGCCAAAATATTCACTCAATCCTGCGTCGTCAAGCATAACGACCATCTGGGGACTAAATCGGTCAGAAGAATCACTGTGTGCAGCATTAAAGGACGCAGCTAGATCACGGGCTCGAACATCATCATAATAGGGGGTATTGAAGTAGCCCAACACCTCAGAACTCCAGTCACCCATGTCCAACATATATTTGGCATCGTTAATATCAGCCAGAAACATGCCCTTATCCATGGGCGGTGTACCAAAATAAATGATTCCTGCCACATTGAAGTTCTGGAGCACCATGGAACCGTTCACTGTCGAGCTAATCAAGGTTACCTCATCCCCAGCACCCAATTTCATCTGACTGGCCAGCGTTTTACCCATGAGAATATCACCAGATTTTTGAGGAAGCGTGCCTGACTGAAGACCCGCGCTTAAATTCCAGCGCTTTCTTTCCGCAGTATCCGGACCAAAGAAGTCGATTCCAATCCCGGCAGCTCCCACCTGAGCACGAGTTTCCCGATTTTCATCAAAGGCATCTAGCAAACCACCGAATTTCACCCGCTCAGACCATTCCAACTCTGGATATTCGCCCCTGAGCATCTTCATCAATGCAGGTCCATCTTCCATTGCTAAATCATTTGGCAAAACATCTTTTTCTTCATAATAAGCTCTTGATGTGATTTTCACATGACCCGAATCGTATAGGGCTGCATTATTAAAAAAATCATCAAATACGCCTTTCATGTAAGCGAACATGAAAACTGTGAGCATCACGCCCAGGGCAACCACGATGCTGGGAAGCAGACTCCGGTGACGATCCCGCAGCATGCCCTTCATCAGAAATCTGAACATATTATTTCCCCCTCAGCGCATCAGTAGGCGTCAGTTTTGATATTTTTCGAGTGGGTAGATAGCTCACCAGCACAACCGTCAGAAACATGAGTGCTGTCGTTCCAATGAGAAGATCTGGACCGTATTTCCCGTAGATAACATTTCCAAGTGCCATTCCATAATCATCCATTCCACCAGGAATTGCATATCCCTTCGTGGCCATTATGTAGAACAAGGGAGAGCCCAGGATAAATCCTGCGGCGAAGGCGATTAAACCATGCAAACTGCCCTCAATTGTGAATAAACCAATCACCTTAGCCCGGGTTAATCCCAAAGCCATTAGGGTACCCATTTCTTTTTTGCGTCGAAAGATAGCGAGCACTTGCGTGTCAAATATCGCTAACAGGGCAATTCCGAATAATATCCCATACATGACATTGCCACCAAAGTTTTTTGTCTTGATCATCTCATTCATATCTTTCATTAAATAATCAATATCTCGATATACCCATGCCGGACTGACGGGTGTACCCTCGAAAGGTTCATCCAGGGCAATAAGTGTAGCCTGACCCTTAAGATTCGACATCTCTTGAAGATCCCCAATAGGGATCCAGATCTGGTTCCGATCCACCGTCTGAACGACGGTGTTCATGATATGTACGATTTCCACTTCTCTGGCATCAAAGGTACCATTTGCATCTCTCCAGCGTACAGTGAGCAAATCACCCGCCTCCAGACCTGATTTATCAGCCATTTTCTGACCGATCAAGGCAGGTGTCAGTCCCGTGGGTCCAGTCACTATTTTGTCTGTTGGGAGATCCATGACTTTCTGCTCCGGCGTAATTCCTTTCACCAGTATTGTTTGCATGCGTCCCTGAGGATAGATGGTTCCCTGTCGAATCAGAATGGGTGCAGCCGTATTTGCAGCCATTCGAGCAAGAGCTTCCTCGGGATAGGGGGCATGGGAATCCTCGATGGTGAGAGGATCTGTAGGATCATATTCGCTCTGCCAGAGCTGGCCACCATTGCCAAACTCAATGTTGGTCATGGCATCATTAAGTTGATACGCCATTCCATCCACGACACCCTTCCCCCAGATCATCAGTATAAATGCCATGGCAAGCACCAGGACATTCAACCAGGTCCTGAGACCGGCTCCCACCAGGTTGCGCCATGCAAGTTTAAATAAAATCATAGTATCCTCCTCCCAACTTAGCTGGTCTCATCGGATTGAATTTTACCATCTACCAGGGTCACCTTGCGCTTGAGATAGCTGATGACTTTGTCATCATGGGTAGCGAACATGAATGTTGTTCCAAGGTCGCTGTTCAGTTTTTCCATGGTCTTCAGAATATGATGACTATTTTTGGCATCCAGGTTCGCCGTGGGTTCATCCGCAAGAACCAGCTTGGGTTCTTTCACCATGGCTCTGGCGATGGCCACTCGCTGGCTTTCGCCTCCGGAGAGCATTTTTGGCCTGCTCTCAGCTTTGTCAACTATTCCCAGCCATTCCAGAGCTCTCATCACCATATCTTTACGTTCTGCCGTTGACTTCCCTAGCAGAAGGAGTGGAAATTCCACGTTCTCAAAAACTGTATAAAAAGGTAAGAGATTGTAGGTTTGGAATATAAAGCCTAAAAATGCACTACGATGCTTGGCCGCCTGGGCACCTGTCAAAGTAGCCAGATCTTTACCAAGCACTTCTACCTTCCCTTCGCTAGGGGCATCCAGAGCACCAATGATATTCAGCAACGTTGTTTTCCCAGATCCAGATGGACCTACCAGGCCAACAAATTCGCCTGAATCTACATTGAGATCGATTCCCTTGAGGGCTGTAAAATGGCCTGTTCCCACAGGATAGCGTTTCACGAGACCTTGAGTTTTGATCAGTGTGCTAGTTTCCATGTTGATTTCCTTTTAGTCCTTTTTTTAAACAAGATCATTAATGATTAAATGCAATATTTAGTTGAAGCCCTGTTCCTACAGGCAGCCCAATATTCCCGCCAGTCGCCAATTCTGGCATATCATAGAGAGCCAGATAGAACAGCCAGTTTCCACGGGTATGCTGCCAACCAATGGTTGGAATGACTTGTGTCTTTGCTCCTGGTTCATCATATAGATAGATGTAACTGGTGAGTCCATCAGCCAGGCCCAGGGTATAATTTGCCATGATGGCTATGGATCGAACCTGCCAGGGCATATCGCCATCAAGGTGACCCATATGATAGCTCATGGATTCCAATGCCACATACAAGCCATTCCCAATCCCAAAGGTGTAATCTATCCCCCCCATAACGGCAAATATATCGGATTGAATCCCATGATTGTCAGTTTTGGAGATCATAGTTTCGGACCACAGACCCACAGTGACATCCACACGAGCATCAAGGGCAGCCCGCATTTCACTAACCCCACTGGCATTGCCTTGATCCATAGCGTGTATAGTCAAACCCAGAGTGCCTTGAGGGATTGGAATTTCCATGCGTGCGCCATAGTCCCAGGGCCACTTGTCATTGCTCCCAAATTTGTCACGCAATTGATCAGGAGCATCTGCCATAAGCCATAGACGTAGATTTATGCCATTTGTGAAATAGTAGCGTCCCATACCTGCCCAGACGCCTGGAGATAGCGCGAGAGGATCTCGAACATCTAACTGATCAAACCATTGCAACACCCTTAACATGCGTGCCGGACCAAAGTTGATTTTTTGTAATCCAACCCGATATTGGCTCCGGGGCGTATCATAACGTATTGTGAAGCGGTAAGGCTCTACATCCATTCGTATCAATGAATCTCCCCGGGAATGATTGTATATATCCACAGCGACATCCAGGCCAAATCGTGTGGTTGGGCTGAATTGATAATCCAGGCGCAATTGAGGGATATAGCGCAGGGTTGTGGAGCTTTCGTCAAATGAGCCCTCAAATGATCTGGCGTGATTGAAGGAGGCTTGCCCTTTCCAATCCAAATTAAAGGGATCGGTCTCGGCAAACGCAAACGTTAGAGAAAAAATTGTTATCAGAAGGGTGAATCTCAAGCTATTTATCCTCTTTTGGAGGGCCTGTAGTCCCAAAGCAAAGAAAATTCATAAAATCTGTTGATAACTTGACGTAATCATCTCCATAAATTTGGGTGATGGCTTCCGACCGTGCATCAGCTCCCAATACATTCCAGACATGCAGTAGAAAATCCACGCTATATTCCGGATGGATTTCTCCACGATTTTGAGCATCCAGGAAGAATTGTTTCATAGCATTCAGTCCCATCTCTGACCATTTTTCCATAAGAGCGAGGATAGATTCATCTGTCCCTTGCAGACTGTTTAGGAAAGTGGGAGTAAACTGGCTCACAGCCGATTGCTTCATGGCGATCAGTGCCTGCATCTTTTCCTGAAGATTTGCATCCGCTTCCGAAATTCGGTGAAATGTCTCCATCCCCAGTTTCAGACGTTCATTCAGATATTCCTCTAAAACACCAAGTTTATTGGCAAAGTACTTATAAAAAGTAACCTTTGAAACTTGCGCTTCACGGCAAATCTCTTCTACAGTTACCCGTCCAAATCCGAACTGCATAAAGAGCCCTTCTGCAGTACGAAGAATGTCCCCTTCTTTTTTGGGACGATCTTGAAAATCTGGTAGTTGAACGTCTGAGAGTATTCGTTTTGGCATAAAATGAACGCTTTCCGTTATGTTTTATATATTGCGTTCAGAATATGTGTCCACTAGCTTAACGTGTCAAGACAATATTTACGAATTATGTACATTTTTAAATATTCGTATACTTTTACTGCCGTTGAGATTTCATGTGAATTAAGCATACAGATCAATCGCTTTCAGGTATTGACGGTGATCATATCTTGCTCATCCTCTCAGCGAGGGACTCCCACCGAAAGAGGCATTGAAACCTTTTTGGAGAACATTTAAGGCAAATAAGAAATGTTAAACATTTGGTCTTAACCTTTTTACTTATCTGATGTCTCAATTAGGTTGTTCGCCAGTTTAAAATAGCTAATGAGTCCAGAGTTGGATCTTATTTTGATTAAAGGAAAAATCAATGCTCAAACCCAAAAATCTTCTGCTAATTCTACTCATCGCTACCCTAGCCGGCAACTTGACAATTGCCCAGACTCAGCGCGGAGCTGGAAGACCTGGAGGACAAGGGGCCAGTGCTGGTATTGCCGGCCGGGTTTTGGATGAAGTGACAAAAGCCCCTATACAATACGCTAATATCATGCTTCACGATAGAGATACGGATGCCGCCATCACCGGAACTATATCAGATGAACGAGGTCGATTCCTTATCAATCCGGTCAAACCAGGTAACTATTTCGTCACTATCAAATTCATGGGTTTTGAAGAATTAAAAATTGACAGCCTGAGCATTACCATGGCGACACCCATGCTTATGTTGGGGCAGCTATTAATTGTACCAGCAACAGTATCAGGTGAAGCAGTTGTGGTAGAGCGTGAGCGTACCACCATGGAATACAAGATTGATAAAAAGGTAATTAATGTAGGTCAGGATCTTACCTCCAGTTCTGGGACAGCCGTTGAAGTGCTTGAGAATGTCCCCTCAGTCCAGGTGGATATTGAAGGCAATGTGGAGCTTAGAGGGAGCAGCAATTTTACTGTTCTCATCGATAACAGGCCCTCCATATTAGATGGAAATGAAGCCTTGCAGACCATTCCTGCCAGCACCATTGATAATATAGAGATCATTACGAATCCTTCAGCAGCTTACGACCCTGACGGTGTATCCGGCATTATCAATATCATTACCAAAAAGAGCAAGATTGAAGGCATAAGCGGTATAGCGAATTTGAATACAGGCACGCTGGGACAATTGGGTGGTGATATTCTCCTCAATTACCGCAACCATAAATATACCGCCTATATCAGCGCAGCGTACCACTCCCGCGCCTTTGAAGGGCAGGATACAAGCATGAGTCAAACGACTGTTGGTGATACCACCTATTACGTAGGGCAGCAAGGTGATCGGCGTTTTGAACATGGGGGTTATCGCTTGCGTACTGGAGTTGATTTCAAACTATCTGAGAAGGATGTCCTGGGCGTCATGCTCTCCTATGGCTCAAGAGGCTTTTCCAGATCAAGTGAGAATTCCTTTACCGAGTATACTAGTTTTTCGAGCACACCGTATCGGTCTACTTCGGAGGAAAACTCAGACCGAGGGGGAAGCTACTACAATTTTGGCGGGAACTATGAGCATCAATTTACAGGTCCGACCCACCGCCTCGAAGTGAATGGCAGATACAGCATTCGAGAATCAGATGATGAAAGCACTACTGAGCAGTTTGACATCAATGGAAACCAGGTCAGCGGTAGAATCACCACGGAAAGTGGTCCTACTACACGGAGCCGACTGGAGATCAAATACGAACAGCCCTTCGCCAATGACGGCAAGCTGGAGGCGGGATACCAAATTCGGTCAGGGATGTCTTCAGATGAAAATGGTTTGCGAAGCTGGGACTCCACCACAACTGAATATGTCGTGGTGAATAGCTACGCTTTTGATACAGAATATAAGCGTAACATTCAATCTCTTTATAGCGTCATGTCAACAAATTTGGGGAAACTAGGCATTCAGGGTGGCTTCCGAGCTGAATACACCTTTAGAGATATTGTCCTCATCGATAGTAGTGAAGCATTTCAAATTGACCGCTGGGATTACTTCCCCAGTATACATCTATCTTATAATATTACGCCTACCCAGAAATTTATGACCAGTTACAGTAGGCGCATAGATCGTCCACGGGGATGGTTCCTGGAACCCTTCGAGACCTGGACAGATGCCTACAATGTCCGCACAGGGAATCCCGGCCTGCTACCGGAATACATCAACGCCGTTGAAGCCGGCTATATGAAATATTTCGGCAAGAATATGCTGTCAACCGAACTCTACGCTCGCCAAACCACGAACCTGGTAGAGCGAGTTCAGAGTGTTTATTCTGAAAATGTGATTTTACATACCTTTGAAAATGTTGGGAACTCACTATCAATTGGTAGTGAAATCGCCCTGCGATTCTTGGCCTTTTCCTGGTGGGATTTTAATCTTATGGGGAATCTTTATCACTACGAGATCAACGACCAGCCCGCCAGCTTCAATCAGAATATTGAAAGCGACAATTGGAGTCTACGATTCAACAACAATTTTAACGTGAATCGTTTGCTCAAATTACAATTGAATGCCATGTATAATAGCCCGTCTGCAACTGCCCAGGGTGAACGAGAAGCCATGTTCTTCCTTAATGCTGGTGCTCGACTCAATATTATAGAGAACAAGCTCAGCGCTTCCATAAATATTCGCGATATCCTGGATACTGGTGATCATAAATTTATCAGTCAGGGAGATAACTGGTACCGCTATCAAGCATCAGATAGAGTGGCTCCCATTATCTCAGCTTCAATCAAATACAATTTCAATAATTATCGCTCCAGAGACAGGAGCAGTATTGGAGATGGGATGAATGGTGAGGTGAGTGCCGAGGGAGATGACTTCTAAGCTTCAGATCAGGTATATTTAGACCATGATCTCATGAATCTCCGCAGCATTCCAATTACGGGTACCATCTAGGATAATGGCATCTGGATGATCCATCAGCCATTCATCGTGGAGGTCTTCCAAGCGTTTGAGGTAATCCAGCGGCATCTGCTGTTCCTCACTGCGACCGCGCATTTTTATCCGCTCCAAACAGATGTCTGCAGGGGTGCGCAAATAAATGATCTTTGAGGGACGTTCACAATAATTGAGGGCCAGAAAATCCCATAGCTCTTGATAGAGCTGCCACTCTGATTCATTCATGGCGCCCACTGAATACAGATTCTTAGCAAAGACATGCCGGTCCGTGAATATGGATCGCTCCAAGACCACATGATCACCCTGGACCTGATCCAAGACTTCTGTCCAGGTTTTGGCCCGGGTAATGAAAGCCATGATCTGAAAAGTGAAGGACCAGCGGGGCATATCCTCATAGAACATTTCGAATAGATTGTTGGCAAACCCCTCTCGCCATCTATCCACTGGTTCTTCTAAAAAATCATATTTATTTGAATCCTGTAATATTTTTCCAAGGCTCGTCTTTCCGGCTCCAATATTGCCTTCCAGGAAATACATGGATCGATCGTTACCAATACTCACATCATTCATGACTTAATTTTTCCTATCGCTTTAGCTTTTAATCTAAGAGAGAATCAGCCTGTGCAGAGGGATAATTATTTGTCGTTTAATTGATCCAGAATTGAGGAAAGCAAACGTCGATAATAGCGCCAGAAAAAAGCTCGCCTATCCAGGACATCCCCTGAATTATAAAAGAATGATCGAATCCAGCGAATGCCCTTGAAGTAGGAGCTGACAAAAGGGACCCGGTTTTCAGAAAAACTTCCGGCAAAATAATAAAAACCCTGATGACCCAGAACTGCCGGAAAGATTGGTGAAAGCCCCCTACTGGTAAGCAGCGAATCCCCTTGTTCTGTGACAGGGATTTGAAAGCTTGAAATGACAGCATTCTCTCTCGTGGGTGAATAGATCATTTCAAACCAGGATGTATAACTTACCCTTTCCGGTAAATTATATTTTTCACGATAATAGGGTCTGGTATAAATGGATGGCGCTTCATGTTTGAGCATGGATCCGCTCTCCAAAACAATGAGTTCACTCTCATGGTTTATCAGAATAACACCAGAACGTATATAGGGCCAGGCTTTACCTGTCTTTTGCCGGTGCAGCTCCAAGGCCCAATTGGGAACTTCAGTTCCTGGGGGCTTTTCTTTTGCTAAAAAGCACATAAAGGCTACATTCCGGCACGTTTAACAACAAACTGGGGACAAGCTTGAGTATTACATCCAAGTATATCTGTCATGCCTGTGGATATTCCGCAGATGTCTGGGATGCTCCAGACAGAGCCCCAATTGCCACAGTAGACACTCGTCACTGTTTGGGTTGCAAATCGCTTGTTGAAGTCCCCATAGAATTTCACGGTGGGGGTCTTATCGAAGATCAAGATGTTGTTCCTAGTTTCCTGAATCGTTGTCCAGATTGCAATTCCTCAAATGTTCAGCCTTGGGATGTTAAGCATCCTTGTCCAAAGTGTGGTGAGCATATGACTGGTGAAGCCTTGCGGCAGGCCAATTCATGACTAAACAATACCCAGCACCAGGATTCCTGGACAGACTTAATAAGATCTGTGAAGACAAAGGTATCGCACTTGAGGAACTGGCTGAAATAGTACAGGTTGAACCTGTAATGTTCGAATACTATGCTACAGGCGAACTCGAACTCGACGAGCTCACGCTCCACAGAATCCTAGACTTTAGCCGTGTTGACTGGATGTGGTTGGAACATGGGTATGAGCCTGAGGATTTGAAGGTGATACGAGAATCTGAGAGATCAGGAATAGCGGGGTGTGCTGATGGCAAGTGAACCTACTTTAAGAGAAAAGCGAGAAGAGTACTCTTGGTTATCAGATTCTGACCTCCTTCGAAAAATGAACGAAACAGCTCATATGCCTCATTCCTCTGAATATGTGGCAGCGGCTCAACTCTTAAGAGAGAGAGACTCTAAAATATCATCAAGGCATTTCTGGTGGGTATTCGGGGTAGCATTGCTCACTTTGATTGCAACATTGTGGTCTATTTTTAATAATTAAAAATGAGGATTATTGGATAATGCGGAGATGCTAGGTAGTTGGGTGCGGCATAGGTTTTAAATGACGTTGGGGATTTAACAATGGGTATTTTATTAATATGAATAATTATACGAGCTATATTTCTGAGCATACATCTGAATATGTACTGATACCAGCCCTGAAATCGATTTTACTACAAAAATATAAATTGGTAACACCTATATTCCCGTGGATATCACGTGAAGGCGGTAGAATATCGAAGGCGATACACGGCGATGAGAAATATTTTGTGGTAGGTCTCTATCCCAGGCGTCCCAAGTTGAAGAACAATGATGATACGGATATACTAATCAAGATTAATCGTGAATTACTTGGCAGAGCGAAAGCTGGAATAGAGTGTGGAATCCCAATGATAGCGGGGTGCCCCCTCGCGAGGAGTTTTCAAGAATTGGGTGATAATCCTGAAATTCTGTGGGTAGAACTTACTGATAAATCATCTGAAGAAATTAGGATAAATATGAAGAAGGATTTGTTCCCAATACATAGAAGGGGAATATTCCCAAGCCAAATTGAGCTTCTAGAGTATATTGAGAATCAATGTAAATTGCTTTCTCTAACTGAAATGATTGAGGCCTTTAGGACAATAAAAATGTATAGTCATGGCATTGGAAATTTTTCTCAGTGGGCGTATATAGGTGGTTACAAACCTGTTTACTTTTTAATGATGGACAAATGATTGGTGACTATGAGCCAAGCAATAGATTTATTTAGTTTGAACCATAGATATGATTGTGTAAATTGAGTTTAAGAGTAAATATTTCTTGGACGAGGAAATGCTAAAAACAAATCCAATTTACAACAGAGACCTTGCACGGATCTTTAGTACATCTGTACTAAAAGACCTCGCGATCCAAGGTGAGAGTCCTGTGTTAAATGCGGTCAGGAAACGAATATTTGCCTCCAACCCATATTTATCAAATTTGTCACTCTTGGAACTCTATGACAATGTGTATCAATATTTATGTAAAGAATATCGCATTGAATATGTTTATAAAAATATGATTCTTCAGCAGATTCTGATCAAGCGACACAATGTTGATGAGTCAACCATGATAACTGAATTTCGGGCGGGCAACTCTATAGTTGATGCACTTATTTTAAATTCCACATCAACTGCGTATGAGATAAAAACTGAATACGATAATTTAAATCGATTGGACGAGCAGGTTAAATCTTATCAGAAATTGTTTGATGAAATATACATAGTTACTTATCCCGGACTAATTGCTCCTATTATAGAGAAAGTCCCAGACTCTGTTGGGTTAATTGTACTAAACAATGAGAATAAGTTGATAACATCTAGAAATGCTGGCTCAAATAAATCAAACATTGATTCTGTAGAGTTTCTGTACTCCCTTCGACAAAATGAATATTTGCAAATTGCTCACGAAATTCTAGAGTGTGATCTTGATTCACAGGATTACAATATTTTTAATTTTGTAAAAAAAATATTTTTATCAACAGACCCTGAAAGAATACACGATCTTGCTGTAGAAATCTTGAAAAAAAGGACGGATCCATATTTGAAAGAGGTTATCCTTGGGATTCCTGATCCAATCAAACTCTCATTCTGGGAGTCGAAACTTCCAAGAAAACATAAAAAATCACTCAAGACACAATTTGAGGGATAATCGCATAGGGAGTACTCATGTATTTACCATTTCTGCGTGGTAAGCAATACGAATTAATTGCAATAACGGAGATGCTTGGAAGTGGAATTCTAACTGAAAATTCTTTACCGCTAATTGAGCCAGTCAAATCTAATACAAAACGACTTGAGAAAGTTATCAAAGATTTTCAAGCCAAGAAGCATGATATCATAATTATTTCAAACCCTTCAGTGGGTGATTTAAAGAAGAATTCAAATTATATCCAGGACGTATTTGAGAAGAAGCTAGATGATCTTGGTAATATAATTCATGGGTTTCTAATATCCTCAATGACAAATTTGGGTGATCTAAAAAAAGTCGTTGACAGATTTAATGATATGCAATTTTGCTTCATTCATATTAGCCCTTTTATGCATTTGGAAGATTTAAACGAAATTTGCAGGGCAAGAGGGGATAAAGATATCCACATTTTAGCAGATGCAAGTGGACTCAGCTTAAGTTATGGGATGGGTGTAAAAGCGAGTAAAAGAATATTGTTAAGAGATGGGTTCCAAAAAATGCCAGTCAATTCTGAGTACCCAGAATTTAGCTATTTTTCAGATTTAATTTCGACGTACAAGGAGATGGGATTCGTTGGTTTTAGCGACTACACAATCATTGGGGATGATTATAGTACTACAGGCGGTCCAGCAAAATGTGTTGCAATTCATTTCTCGAATATAGAAAAAGATGGTAATCTATGGGTTAGACATTTTAAATCTGTGAGTGATATTGAATCTATTGCAAATGTCAAGGGCAAGGCCTATGAAGCTATTTCATTTCTTAATGATTGGTTGAAAGGCGGTGAATATTGCGGTATAGAAACTGCAGGTCTTCAGGAATATAAAGATTGGTATTCATCCTGGGCATTTCACGGACTGGGGCACTTTAAGAAAATATCGATAAAGCATCATATTGAACTAATTCAAACTAAAATATCATAAGGTGATTCCCACGTGTATTGCTGTCTGAACTGTTTTACTGATCATATCATTATACGGTTTATTTCAGATGAGGGAGAAGCTGGGGATTGTGACTTTTGTGGGGGCAAGGATACTACCATTATTGAATGTTCAGAGCTTGCGCGCTATTTTGAGCCTTTTATTCAAATTTATGAAAACGTGGAAAATATATTCCCAACAGAAGTGCTAAAGGAGTATGAGGGGGATACTCTCGGAGAGGCACTATGTGGTGAGTTTGGCATCTTTGAACGTGATGATATTGCTGATGGAATTTTAAATGCAATATTTCAAGACGAAAGTGGCGATCATATCTCATGGCAATTCGAGGATAGTTGGGTAATCCGTAGGTCGGATTATTATGATGATGGACTCACCGAAAGAATAGATCATTCTAAAGTATGGGGAAATCTTGCTGCAGAATTGAAAACCAAGAATCGGTTTTTTTTTCGCGATCAAGAATTTGAGGAATCTATTGCCAAGCTATTGCAATCCTTAGATGAAATAATCCCGATTCATGAAACTCTTTTTAGGACTCGAGTGTCAGCTAAGGGAAAGCTCTATGTTGGTGAGGAGATTGGAATGCCGCCGCCAAACAGTGCGAAGGCAGGGAGAGCTAACCCTGAAGGAATTCCCTATTTATACCTATCCAATGATGAGAAAACAGCAATTCAGGAAAAGACTCCAAAACCTGGAGAAGCTCTCTCGATTGGAGTCTTTAAAGTTACCAATGAGCTACATGTTGTTGACCTAAGACAGATATCACCCTTCTCGTTTATGGAAAGTGAGGACTTTGAATCAGATATTTACGAGATAGGTTTATTAGAAGAGCTATCTAACTATCTAGCAAAGCCAGTTCACAGTAACGATAAAAGTATAGAATACTTGCCATCTCAATTTCTATGTGAACTAATCAAACATTCGGGATTTGACGGAGTTATTTATCGAAGTTCCTTGGGAGAAAAAGATAATGTAGCCTTATTCGCTCAGGATAGGGTTGAATTGCACGATACCTATTTAGTGGTAACTACAAGTACCGACCTAAATTATCGGAAAGTCATCGATTATAGAATTTAACATCCACTCGACATAAAGCAGATTGACAAGCACCCAACTCCTTTGAAACCCTACACAAAACAACTACATTTCAGTATGATTTAAAGATAGTCGGAGTCACTAGAATACTATTGGGAGAAGCGTGAAAAGATTGTGTGCTCAAAACATAATTAGCGTGGCTCAGGATGAGGTTGTGGAAGCGGGATTATATATCCTGTAGCCTAATAACATTATACTGCAAATCACAAATGTACTTATATACAAAAAAAGTGTATAAAACGTAGTTAGACATATTGATTTCAACAATAAATCCAATGAGGAGGAATTGAAATGGCAGTAAAACATAAACCTACCGGAATTGTGCATCAAGGAGCAAAAGGAGGTCATACTGGATGTGGCATTGACACCAAAAGGAACACTGACCATTGGGTGGCAACATCAGAAAGAATCACCTGTGATAAGAATGGGTGTAAAAACTAGGAAGCTTTAAAGGAGGCGAGTCTTGTATTTTGCATGAGTATTACATGTCAAGATAATGCACAGCAACTGACGAGACCCGATCCAACCTGTTCTAAAAATAGCTAAAGCCGTGATCTCTGCTTCGCTATAGCCGTTTACTCTAACATTATGTACTAAAGGAGAAAATGTTATGTCTATTACGGTCGGCAAATACACATTTGATGGTTCTTATATTGATACATCTCGGCTTAGAGATAATTCAGGTATATATGCCATCCACTGTAACAGAAACGGGAGCTATTACTTAATTGATGTTGGTGAATCAGCCACAGTGAAAAGTAGAATTGACAGTCATGATCGTGCAGATTGCTGGGAGCGGAACTGCACAGGAACTTTAACAGTTTCAGTATTGTATACACCAAATCAGCAGCAAACTGGTAGGCGGTTGATCGAACAGGAATTGCGCAATCAATTTGCCCCGGTTTGTGGAGAGCGTTAAGAGCTATATTTATTCCCCCCCAAGCCCTTGGGAACTCCGGTTCCTGGGGGTTTTCTTTTGATAAACTAACCATATCAACTAGATTCATGCACGATTAATTCCAAGTGTGTGGACATTCTAAATTCTTTTTTTGATCGGGGAGTATATACATGCATACAATTCGTTTATTCATGTGGGGGTATCAACCACATTTCCAAATTTCAGCGACCACCGCTGCAAATGGGATATTCAGTCTACTAGATCAATCTCTAGACCCAAACGCTTTCTTGGTAGGTGTGCTCTCAGATGATTCACCGGGAAAATACTTGGTTTGTGTTGAGCCAGAGGATTATGGCTATGATGAGAACACATTTTTAGGTCTCCATGAACAAGCCAAACAGCTAGAAAGTGAAGATGAAGAGCAAAATATTTTTCATAGCGATCCAAGATCGGAGAAAAGCCATAAAATTGGCATTGGAAAAAAAGCCATCAAGAACTCAATTTTAGAAAAACTCCGTGAAAGTGATAGTAGTAGGGGATTAATATCCTTTTGCTCTTGGCCTATTCTGGTTGAAGGGTACAACGTTTGTGTTGTTTTGCAGGTAAGGAGAGAAGCTTTTGACTCACACTATTCACTACAAAAAGATACAGTTGCAAGCAGATATCATATTCAAAGGTCGCTTGTTGAGGCAACCGTATCCGAATACTTCAAGGAATGCGAAAAAGAGCTACAAAAGCCCAATCCCGGGAGTAATCTTGGAGTTGTTGATCGGGAGTATAGTGAAATCCTAAGATCAGCCGGACGGTCACTAATGTATACTCCTGCCTGGGCTGGAGGTAACACGATGGGACTGCATGGACTGTTCAATGTCTGCAATACAATCTCTTCATTACGATATGAAGGCATAGAGAGTGTCGGAAGCTTGCTGATTAGCAAAACTGATCATCCTAATACCAAGTTAGCCATACAATTCGATTCAGCTATTAATCTCTATAACCCGATGGCTGTCAGGAAGTTGATTGAGCTGTCGACGAATGAGCTTTCAATAATTTGTGATTCATATGAAGTTTTTGGTCTGGGATCTGTGGAGGGTGCGTATGATGAGACTTTTGAAAATCTCTTCCGAGTAAATTTTACGGCACATCATAGCTGGGAACTATTGCATAACAATAAAGTGTTGATGCAAGTAGCATATGGTCAACCATCCCTCCCTAAGCCTCCTTTTAATATCACCAAATTTAATACTGACCTTGAGAGGTTGTTTAAAGGAATTACAAAGTCGAATAAGGAACAGTTGATTAAACTAGTCACCATAGCTACCCATCAATCCCATGGAACGATGGTGGTTATTTCAGAAGGGGCTGAAAAGGAGGCAGAACGCCTAAGGACTCAATCAACCGTTGTTAAACCATTTTTGCTAAACAGCACTTCAATGCAAACCATTACAAATATAGATGGATCAGTTTTGATAAGCCCTGATGGTACATGCTATGCAATAGGTGTGATATTGGATGGAATGGCCTCGTCTAAAGGTACTCCCTCTAGGGGTGCTCGCTATAATTCAGCCATTCGTTATATTGAGAGCAGCAGATATCAATGTGTAGCTGTCGTAATATCGGAAGATGGTAGTATCGATTTAATACCTGATCTGAAACCTCAGATTTATCGGCAAGCCATTGATGACTCCATACATGAGTTCACGTTATTGATGGAGCCAAGTCAATTTCAATTGAAAGTTTTTAGTAAACTTATGGATTGGTTCAAAAATAATAGTTTTTACCTCCTTCCTGAAGATTGTGACAATATCAATGCTCTGAGGAAAGACATTGAGAGAGTGAGGGATAACGTTCTACCTCCAGATCAACCCAAAATTATTTATAGCGACCTATCTCCATCTCCAGATATGAATAACTCTTATTACTTTGAATAGCAAATCGGCTAGTTTTTTGATTATGCATAATGTAAAGTGAAATATTGAATGGCACTAGCACCCGGCTTCCTAGATAGACTTAAAAAGATCTGTGAATACAAAGGCATCACGCTCGAGCAGCTGGCAAAGATTGCACAGGTTGAACCTGTAATGTTCGAATACTACGCTACTGGTGAACTCGAACTCGACGAACTAACCCTCCACAGAATCCTCGATTACTCCGGTGTTGACTGGATGTGGTTGGAGCATGGTTATGAGCCGGAGGATTTGAAGGTGATTGGTGAGAGTTAGAAGATAGGTGTTAGGTTTAGGTGTTAAATGAATGAAGCTAAGTGGCAAAACTGGTTGCTAGCTCCTGCTATACGATCTATACTGCTTATTCACCCCCGAAATATTTAATCGCCATTTTAGCATATCTAGACTTACACCATATTTTTTCGCCACAGAAGAATCACGGCTGTAATTCTGCTTTATATGCTCCAGAGCCTTTCTTGGCAATAGCAGACAACCTGCCATCCAATTTGCTTCATCCTCTTGCATCTTTTGATAATTATTTAGAATAAGTAATCCATCAGAGTTCACTGAAATTGGTGAAGGTCTATGGTCAAGAATTAGATGGGACAGCTCATGAGCCAAACTACTGTTTACTCGTCCATCCGAATGTGATGAGTTAACAATGATTAATGAGATTGTATCAACAGATATAGTTACGGCTGACCAGGCATCTGAATGTTGAACAAGTAAATTGTTCCGATCCTTTACACTAAGGCCATGGATATCATCAGTATTAACAACTTTGATATTGAATAAATCAGCAACTTCAAAAGGATTAATAGGAGAATACGGTTTAAGTCCTAATTGTTCTCTGTACTGTAAAGATTGATCTTCACACCATTTTTTAAACCCTCTTCTGAACATGTCACCTTATATCTGCACGAAGGGCATCTTTTGCAAGCAATATCATGTTTGCTAAAGATTTTGAGAGAGCCGGATCAACGGTAGCATCTTTCCGAAAACTTACAATCACACTAGAGTCTGACACGTCTTTTCCTTTTAGCCCAAGAATTACGCTTGGATCAGTATCTGCCCAAGCACAGATTTTTGCAAAAGTTTGTAGATCGGGTAAATTCCCTCTCTCAACTCTTGAGAGTGTGGCTGGACTTACATCAATCTCGCGAGCGACCTCGCGAATGCCTTTTGCCCCTCTTTTTTTCTTAAGCAATTTACTTAAGTCATTAATATTCATTGCTTTCTCCTGTTTCACAAGTAAGACACTAAATGATTGACATATTATACGAACATGCGTATAATGTAGCCGACAGCTTTTTGATTACAACTAGAAATGAAATGGTAAATAGATCATCAAAACCTTCACATGAAAGACATCATGATCTCAAAATCGAATTTACCCTAAAAATAAGGAAGTTTTAAAAATGATAAGTAATGAGAATGCACAAAAGCAGCAAGAAAGCCATGGGAATAATATTGTACTAATATACTATAAAGATATTGGATATAAAATTCACCGTGGCAGCCAAACTGTTACTGAAATTAAGGTCGTGTTGGGAATTGAACCTGATTATTTGTTATTTCAAATAGTCGATGGAGCAATTTCGCCCACACTTGAGCAAAATGCAAAAGTGACAATTAAAGGAGGCGAGATATTTGGGAGTCAACCACCTGATGGCAGTAGTTCATAATGGAATTATCATATAATGAAGATTGGATAAAGGAGATAACAAGAGCATTTCCAAATTGCACGATTCTTCAGGAGGGCGGATATAGCTATCTTTTCTTTCCCAATTTGAAAACTCCTGAAGGATGTACCCCATCAGAAATTGATGCCCTGTTATGTGTTCAACCGAGAGATGGATATAGTTCAAGGTTGTTTTTATCTCAAAAACTCACCGGTTGTCCAAATCGGAATTGGAATGCCAACATATGTATCCTAGATAGAAATTGGTTTGCAATATCTTGGCAATCTCAGCCAGGTCTATCCTATTTAGAAATGCTAGCACTTCACTTAAAGGCATTTAGAAATGAATAAGATATTCGTCAAAATACCTCAGGCCTTATCAGACGAAATTAAGATTGACCTAAGACGGCCACATGAATATGCTTATGAAAGAGTTGGATTTGTCCTTGGATCAAGTGTGGAAATAGGTAAGAATTATTGGCTTATAATTATTAATGAGTACATATCAATACCAGATGATATGTATATCGATGCACCTGAAGTTGGGGCGAAGATTGACTCTCACGCGATATCCTTGGCTTATAAGGTTTCTTTTTCAAAGAGAAGGAGCTTGTTTCATATTCACCTACATGATTTTATTTCAGGAATCCCCAATTTTAGTTCTGACGATATGATCGGCATTCCGGGGATTATAAAATCAGCTCAAAGTGTACTACCAAAACATATACATGGAATGTTGGTGTTTTCGAAAGATAAGGTGAATGGTAATGTACTGCTTCCTTCGCAAGATGAATTAGTAGATATTAACAGAATCAGCGTTGTTGGTGATCAGATTAACATCAGTTTTCCAAAGTCACCCCTGAAGAAAAATCGTGGAGCGAGGTATTCAAGACAATCTTTTCTTGGTAACTACTCGGTAGATTTAATTTCACGGATTAAAATTGGAATCGTTGGTTTAAGCGGCGGTGGATCGCACATTGTACAGCAATCAGCACACCTTGGATTTAAACAATATGTATTATCAGATCCTCAGAAAATTGATCCCAAAAGTAATCTAAATAGACTTGTTGGAGCCACCCTTGAAGATGCGAAGGAACAAGTGTTCAAGTTTGCAATTTCCCAACGGATTATCAATAATCTTCATAAAGATGCAATCATTCAAGGTGGGCATGAAAAATGGCAAATGTTTTTAGACCAATATAAGACGTGTGACATTGTCTTTGGATGTCTTGATACCTTCAGCGATAGACGTGATCTAGAGGCTTTGTGTCGGAGGTATTCAATTCCATACATTGATATCGGTATGGACATATCTATTAATAGCAAATCTCCCATTGTGTATGGACAAGTGCAAATTTCGATACCAGGAAAAGCGTGCATGAAGTGTAACGGGTATTTATCTGAAGAGAATTTAGCAAAAGAAGCTGGTAAATATGGTATTGATGATCTACACCCACAAGTGGTTTGGTCAAATGGAGTGCTCGCGTCTACTGCTGTCGGAATTGCGATTGAACTAATTACTAATTGGACCGGGAGGATTACCGAAAATTACTATTTATCCTATGAAGGTCATTTACACAAAGTGGATAATCACATGAAATTGGATCATTTACCAAAACATTGTAATCATTTTCCAATATCTGAATCAGGGCCAATTAATTATACCTAACGAAAGGTGAGAGAATATGACAAGAAAAACACATCATGTAGTACCAAATCCAGACGGAGGTTGGGATGTTCGCAAAGGGGGATCATCAAGATCTTCAGGTCATTATGAAACGAAGAAAGATGCGGTAGATGCAGGTCGTGATATTAGCATTAATCAGGGCTCTGAATTTCTAATCCATGGTAGAGATGGTAAAATACAAACATCTGATAGTCATGGTCCTGATCCAAATCCACCTAAGGATAGAGATACGCACTAGCTCTAATTCACCTCTCTATTGATGTAGGATGCGAGTCTGAATGTCTTGATGAGAAGCAGGGGTCATTTTGTCTTATAAAAAACGACAACATTACTTACCACAATTCTATCTCAAAGGATTTGCTACCAGGACATCATTGGAGAATAATAATCCTGAAGTGTGGTTGTACATAAGGAACACCGCAGAAAAATCTCATTATTATTCTTGGGTAAATGAGAAGGGTGAATGGGACCACACTAAAGATAGTGAATTGTCTGAATTAGAAAATTCTGTTGCACCCCTTATTAAGAAAATTGATCGTAATGTTATCAAGCTAATCAAACATCAAACGAGTGAGTCACAGATTGATCAGCTGGAAACTGTTGATGCATCCGAAATTTCTGGATTACTTCACTTTGTAGTATCGATGATGACAAGGGTTCCCGCAGTGATTGACAAGATGTCTGAGAATGTTGAGGAGGGTTTAGGTTTTATCTTCGGGGATAATTTATATGAAAAAGACTCAAACCTTACAAAACAATCTGTGATCCCATCGGCTCTCTCTATTGGTGCTGGCCTATCAAAGGAGAATGATTTCCACAAGATATTTTTAAGCAGAGAAATCTCAGTAGCATATGTACCAGATTTCAATGCTAGTCTTATAACCTCAGACAATCCTGTTTGGCGATGGCGTAGAGAAGGTGATGATGGAATTAAGTACGAGGATACTGAAATAAATTTACCTCTTACTCAACATTGCCAATTGCTAATTACAGGAAAGAATAAAGGGAAGCCACTCTCATATTTTAAAATCCATGATAAGCAAGCAATCGAAGGAATAAATAGTTACATTGCTCATAATTCTAAAGCCTTTATTGTTGGACGCGATAAACTCCTATTGAATAGGATTGCGAAGAGTCAAGAATGGTGCTGAAATTGAGTCACTCGACATAAAGCAGATTAACTGACATCATATTCCCTTATGATTCGGCACAGTCTAATCATAGGTATGACTTCAATAATTCATACCTGTAGAAATTAAGCAAGTCCTCAATAATAACTCATAAATAGTAATTGAATTTATGCAGCAGTCTGCTATATTAGACGTAATATGTCAAGACATAATATGTCAAACATTAGCGTGGGTAGCTTTATCCGAGAATTACGCTCAAGTAAGGGACTTTACTTAAGAGAACTCGCCGCAGCAATAAATATTGATCCGGCAATACTTAGCAAAATTGAACGCGATGAGAGAAAAGCAACAAGGGACCAAATATCAGCAATCTCAGAATATTTTAGCGTGACATCGAATAAGTTATTGATATTGTGGTTAAGTGATAAAGTAATTTATACACTGAAGGATGACGAAGCCTTGTTAAATGAAGTATTGAGAATTTCTGAAGAAAGAATTGAATATGGAGATTAAAGACGACGGCGCAATATCTGTTTTGTTTAAAACAGGATCTCATTTCTATAAAAAGGAGAACAAGACCTTTGTACCAATTGAGGATGAGACCTTAAATAATATTGCGAGGATCAAGCTCGATGAGATGTTCCAAAATCCCGAAAAGTATAATGTACCTCCTCGGTTGATAGAAAGATGGGAGGATGTTGTCCTCTTTAATGCCAGAGGAAATATAGAAAAAGCTAAGTCACTTTTAATATTATCAGAAAAAAGTGCTTATGATTTATCAAATCCTTTAAATGACTTACTTGCGAAAGAATGGCTACCAGAAACAGTCTCAGTGTTTGCTCAAAAGGGGCTTGGAGCAAGTAGCAAGGGTGCAGCAATTGAAAAATTACATCCAGCACCATTCTCTTTTCAAGATGTAGCTCGTCAGATTAAATTTTTTACTAAGGAGGGTGATAAGGTGTTAGATCCCTTTGTGGGTGTTGGATCAACTTTAAAAGCATGTAGTTATGAAAACCGCATTGGTTATGGCATTGAGTTGAGTAAAAAGTATGCTGATTTAAGTGAATTGCGTATTTCTCAAGAAGTTTCGGACGAGTTTAAATTCAAAAATCACCAAAAAATTATCAATTCAAATTGTCTTGATGAAATCAATAACTTTGCGGATAACTATTTTGACTTTTTAATTACAAGTCCACCATACTGGAATATTTTAGAAACGAAAGATCATAAGGCCAATGAGCGAGTAGTTGAGAATTTGGACACAAAGTATAGTAATGACGACAATGATCTTGCAAATATTCAGGATTATGAGGTCTTTTTGGATGTCTTGAGCACATTTTTTAGCGACTGTTCTCGTATCCTCAAATCAAAAAAATATATGGTGATCATTGTTAGTGATTTTCGTCGACTCGATAAGTTTGTTATTTTTCACGCTGATCTGGCAAAAGCAATTGAAGAAAAATCAAAATTCCGATTGAAAGGTATTAAAATTCTTTACCAAAGGCATAAAAGAGTATTCCCATATGGATACCCCTTTTCTTTTGTCCCAAACGTTCATCATCAAAATGTCTTAATATTTCAAAATAATAAATAAATGCTGATGCAAAAAATAATACAAGGTGATTGCATCCAGGAGATGTCAAAACTACCTGACGATTCGGTAGATTTAATTGTGGCTGACCCACCATATAACTTGAAAAAAAATTTTGGAGACAAAAGTCTAATATGGGATGACTTAGATAAATGGCTCGAGTGGAGCAAGGAATGGATTAATATTTCTTTGAAAAAGCTTAAGCCTTCTGGATCAATATTTATATATGGGATACATCACTATTTATGCTACATCCAAGTTCATTTAAATGATATCGGTATGAATTATCGCAGACAATTTATATGGCATTATGAAAACAGTTTCTCAGGGTACAAAAACTCCCCTGCGGCGCAATATGAACCTATTCTCTGGTTCTCAAAGTCAGACGTATATACGTATCATCCCATACGAGAACCTTACAAAAGCACTGAGAGGTTGAAAAATAAAATTATAAAGAATGGTAAGATCTGGAGCCCAAATCCAGAGGGTAAACATGGTGGTGATGTATGGAATTTTCCTGTCCTTGCCGGAAAGAGGTTCGAAAAAGAGAGGGTAGATCATCCAACTCAGAAACCATTAAGCATCAGCAATAGAATAATTAAACACTTCAGTAATGAGGGAGACTTGATATTAATCCCTTTTGCAGGATCAGGTAGTGAGTGTATTGCAGCCTATGTCAATAAGAGGAGTTTCATCGGCATAGAGATAAACGATAAATACATTGAAATAATTGATGATCGCATAGCACAGGTTCAAGCAGACATGGGTTTATTTTTCGAACGTATATAGCTCAGTACCATAATTATCATCTATTGTTTCTATATCTGAAATATATCTCTTAGTATACTCCCCATAATCTTGAGTATCTTTATTAATGATGAAGTTTTCCAAAAAATCTTCTGAATCTAAACTCACATTAAATAAGTTGAGTAAAAATAAAAAGTGTATCGGAAATACCTTAACCTCGAAACCAGTTATCTCCCGGATATCTGTTAATACTTCATAAAAATCAGATCGTTTCCTTGGGAATAAAAATAGAATCAAGAGCGGTATGATACTATCTTTGGGAATATTGTATCTAGAATGAAGGACCGCAATATCATCCAATATTCTTCTTGGCAATCCAAGGATATCATTCCCAACTAATTCAGACTCCCCTGGTATTAAAAAGTCGCCTGTAGTTGCGATGAAATCGAACCTTATGTCAATATTTCCAATGGCAGATATCTGATTTGAGATTCCAATATTGAGTAGGAAGTTGCGAACCAGAACATGTTCTAAGTCAGCCTGAGTATGAGATATCTCTATGAATTTATCCCGAAAATATTTGGCCCAAACTCTAGATATTTTCGCGACACTTACACTCTCACTTGCGTTTTTAAATCTACTCATTGTTTTCTGCTGCAGTTCAGAATCTTGAGCTTTCAACTGAGTAAACATATCAGTATTTTCCATCACCCCAACTGCGAAAATACCCTCACTATTATATTTGATACCTCCGGATGGACAGCGTTGAACACATATGCCACAGCTAATACATTTTCCAGCTACAATTTCAACACCACCTTCTTCAAGGACTTGAATAGCATCAGAAGGGCAAACCCTTCTATCATTGTTATAAGGGAATCCAGATAAAACATTTATATCGATCTCATGAGAATTATATTGCCAACAAGGCTTGTCCAAACAGTTGATACATCCCCCTCCAATACGACTACCATTTTCAAATAGAATTGTGTTTAAGAATGAGGAGGAATAATTTATTTCAACAGGAGTGGCTCCTTCGTTCAGTACTAGAGCCCAATATTTTTCTGGTTTTAAAGGTTTAAACTTCTTTAGCATTGTACTTTCCATGAAGATAGTAAATGGATTCTAGGTCTATCTCTTCAGCAAGCTTTTCGCTCTTATAGTATAATCCTAATAAATCACTAAAATCAATAATCCCAATATTAAAGCCATAAGTCTTTTTAATATCATCCAAAAGCTCAAAAACTCCGGATCTGGTATTGGGATATTGAAATCCTATTGCGAGCGATGTGATCTCCCCATCTGTAGGGTAAAAGGCTCTAGACAATAAGACAATTTTGTTCTCAAGCGCTTGTCTAACTGATTTAATGTTTATGTATTCGACTTCTCGTGGTGACTTTATTTCTATTGGGATAGATCTTTTAGCTTCAATAATTACAGCATCCATTCTGTTGTTCGTATCACCCTCTCGAGTGATTTTTACGTTAACAAATCCTATGGTCTTGAGTATATCGCCTATTAGCTCATAAAATTCTATGGTATAATCGTGAAATGTTCTCCGGGCTGCATGTTTAAATTCTTCCATGTTTCGATTCTCAAGCAGCACATCTAGCCGGTCCAAATTGGTTACAACTTTTTCGGCAATATGATTATTATGGGTAAGTTTTTTTAACATACTATACTATAAGACTCTCAGCATATTCTTTTTCTTCCTTAGAACTTTCTTGGTACCCAAAGTATAAAAAGTTTCGACCAGCACTGATAGAGGTATCTCTAAGAATATTTTTTGAAATAGATTTTACCGTTTTTCTCTGAACATCATATGATGACATATCATACCCTAATATGTCTAGATGATAAAAAATTGAATATAGCGTAAAGGCAGCTCTTTCTTCTAGGGTATAATGATCTAAATCTGCATTTCTAATATCTACACAATCATTAACTTCTTTTGCCTTAATAATACCATCCTCAGTTTGTTTATACATCATTACTGATCTAGACCCGTAAATTCCTCGAAACCGTTTTGGCTGTGCATAATTAAGCCATTTTAACGTAGCCATCACAAATCTAGTGTAATTTCTCAAAACATCTTTAGAGTTTATGTTATTTTCTGCCATCAGTTTTTCATATTCATCTTCTAATCTGCTGAAATTGCCGCGAATACTTAGGATTCTCTCAGTTGCCTCCTCGACATACGTGTTAACTCTATCATTGCTGCATGCTAAAACAGTTAAGATTATTTCATCGCGGTGTATCAACCCATCAACTTTGTCTAATATTTTAAGGATCAGCGGGAATGGTCGGAGAATATTTCTGCTGCGAATTTCAACTAATGGATTTGGACTAACAATATGTAATACGTTGAGTTCGAAGTGGTTCTTGAGTAAGGAACCTGTTGCATCAAATATATACTCTCCATATTCAGGAATATTAAAATTGGTCCTTTGAGATCCAGGGACATACCATCCTAACATCCTATATATCTCACTATACATTTTAACTTGATTATAAAGAGGGTCACGGCTCCGATCTTTCCGAGTAGACCTGATTAATGCCTCCTTTCCAATAGCTCCAGATGAAGAAGCCATCCCACTATTTACCAGAGCCTTAGCAACTTGGTCATGGGTAAAGTCCGAGGTCTCATGTAATTGATTATAGATCATCTTGTATGTTTCAATGAATTTTCGAATATCAGACACAGCGTTAGAAAACCTAAAGACCCCTGCCATATTAAATCCCTCCTATAAACTTCTGTGCCCAAATGATCACGATCGAAATTATGTCTACAGAGCTTAGGGGCAAGGTGCTTTTATATACTTCGTATCGTTTAGTGATAATGATTGAAATGTTGGATTAATATAAAAACCAGCTAATTTATTAAGTCGTCATTTAACTCAACTTGCCGCGACGTAAAATAAAGAGCTAAACCGGGAGCTGATGACATCTCCAAGTGTCATTTTTTGTTTCTGTGAGTACTGACAGTGGTGATTTGCGAGGATTGCAACCACTATAAACATGTGCTAAACCCTCAAGGTAGGATATTACCCTGAGACATGTTTGTCCCGCAGATCTCCACAACAAAGCAGGAGAATAACGATGAAACGTTTAACCAGCTGGTGGGAATCACACCTTTTAAACGACGAAGTTTACAAAGATATTCGGTTCAAAACACTGAAGGGGGCTCAATATGTACCATATAACATTTCAGTAGTTGCCGTAGACCATGTGGGTCGGGAGGAATTCCTGCACGGGGAGGATAAGCGCCTGCCTCTGATTATCGGGACGCAGTTCGGTTTCTTTCCAAGGCTGAACACCATACCTGGATTCTATCTCGAGCCTAGGGTTGTGGCTTTACTCAGTAAGAGCGTGCTCAGCGGCAGCGTCGCGGGGATGTCTATCTGCCTGATTACAGGACGAGAGGAGACCTGGAAGGTGATCCGGGACTTTCCGAACAAAAGGGATTATTCAGTTTCTACTATTGCAGAGGAAATCGATCCAGGAAAGGATTTCGGCCTGGTGATGGAATCTGGGAAGAGACTGACAGTGGAATAGGGGGTATTACTCGACATAAGATTCCTTAACAGACAGGATGTCTGGTTTCTTAACATAATTAGGAAGCCAGGTAGGTCTCTCTTATTTTTAAACCAAAGTTGTGCCAAATATTGAAAGACTTACAGGCCAGGATCTTGGGATGAGGTTTATCATTTTTGGGCAGCTAAAACGCAGGGTGTTAGGTGGTCCAAAAAATAAAACAAAAGGAGGAATTTACCATGATTAGAAAATTAATGGGAAGTGATGGAAGGGCTATTAACATTCCGAATGGATGGCGGGGACTTCAGGGAAATGACGGGCGAATGGTTCCTATTCCCCCAGGGGGTCGTGGATTACAAGGGAGTGATGGTCGTATGATTGCAATTCCATCAGGCGGAAGAGGATTGCAAGGTTCCGATGGAAGGATGGCTGCTATTAGATCAGGTGCTAGAGGTCTTCAGGGTAGCGATGGTCGGATGGTTGAAATTTCCTCCGGTGCTAGAGGTGTTCAAGGTTCTGATGGAAGAATGGTAGCAATACGTCCTGGGTACCGTGCAGTTCAAGGCGCCGACGGAAGGATGGTTGGGATTGCACCGGGAAAACGGGCTGTTCAAGATTCACGTGGACGGATGAGAAACAAATAAAATAGCCACCTAACAAAGCTATTGCAGTTAAACTCAAGCGTATTAGGCTGCATATTCAGGGTCAAGACATACAAACAGCGTGGCCCACTAACGTTGAACAGGGATACAAGCGATGCTTTCTCGGGAAGCAGCTCAAGCTCAAGACATTAGATGTGGAGGAATTAATGATGAAGGTCTATGAACAGAGACTCTTGAAACACGATTTTTACGATACGGCAATTGCTGATGTGCTACGTGCAGTAGATGGAGGCTCTCTCATGGGTGCATTCATCCTCTCCTTTTGTTGCATCGATTATATGGGAATAGCGATAAATCCTGATTTAGATCGAAATACCTCAGAGGAATTCAAAGCTTATATCGAAAGCTATTTGGCAAAAGTGCGACCTGAATATGCTAATTTGAAGGATGAAATATGGGCTGTAAGAAATTCATTGGTGCACGCATATGGAATTTCTTCAGCGACTGCTCGGCTAAAAATCAATTTTCAATTGAGCTTTGAGTATCCTGAGCGGCATCTTCGATTAATTGATTTTGGAGAAAAAAAAGAATTCTGGTTAAATGGCCCTGAATTTATTGGAGAGATTATTGGGAGTATAGAATTCTTCTTCCGTACAAACATGCACCAGGATGAACTCCTAAATAAGTGGTACAATAAACTCCTCATTATTACTGGCGCCGCTGGCTATTGGAACAGGCTTGAGGTTTTAAAGAGTACAAAATCTTTGCACAAACAATCGCATAGATTTCTTGAGGTATTGGATAGAGATCCAGAAGAAACTCCATCACTTATTGCTGAAGATATTGCAAACAGCATAAGATTGAAGGTTGATTGAATTGCCTCACATCTAGCAAACGTGTGTCCCGCCTTTGGCGGAAGAGCTCGCTAACCTTCCAAGAGGGAGGCGGTACTCGAAAATTATGTGGATGAATACGATTAACTTACAAAGCGATGCTTCCTTGAGAAGCAGCTCAACCCTAAAGCGTTGTACCGCAATCAGATAGGAAGGAAAAGGAGAATACATGGGTCATGAAAGAGTAGGATTCTTACCTAAGACGAATAAATGGCGGAATATAGTATCATCACTTCCAAATGTTCAAAATAATCCTGAATCTACAACAGAGATTGCAAATCGTGTACTTGATCTAGTAAATCAAAGATATGCCTCCATTTATGCTGATAAAGGGGTACAGGCAGCCTTCGGCTTTTTAATTGGTCTTGTTTCAAGCCAAAATGCTAGTGTTGTGAGTGATCTTATTCCAGGAGTTAAAGTATCTTCTGATACTTCAATATTTGATCTCACCAACCAATCAAATCGATGGATAGATAAAAACGTTGATTCAATGGAATACGGTGAAATTGCGAAACGAGTTTGTGGTGAAGTAATAGCAAAATGGCAGAATGAGCATGATTTGCAACGGAATCTTTTATCTGCAAGCGGATCGGAGTCAACTGCGGATATTTGGGCTTCTGCGTACCGGGGAGACAAATTCTCAGAGATCTCTCGTCTCTTTTTCTCAAGATTTACGAACAGATATCTTAATTACTTTCTTGAAAGAGAAACTGCTAGTGGAATGACAATAAGGGATAAATCTAATCTAAAACTAAACCTAGAAAATTCCATTAATCAAATATCCACTCATGCTTTCGAAACCTCAAAAATAACTCAGTCATTTGCAGCAGGATGGTTCAACAAGAACGTAAAAGCGAAGGATGTTGAGTTAAAAAGTATCCAGAACTTTTTGAAGATTGCCTTTGCAAAAATGCGTGAGGAGTTGAGAAGGGAAGCTACAATCAATGAGTAGACCCTACATATTCTCATGTAATGGTGCCAAGGGACCGAAAGGTGCAAAGCCCTTAGACTATAGAAAACACATTAATGATAGAAATGTAAATATTGGCCTCCCTCGGTTTATTGAAGCTTTAAGCCATATCCCAGAAAGGCTACTAGATTTATTGGAAATAGCCTCTTATGTATTTTCTGCTGACAGATCAGCATTGCGGGGTCATAGAGAAGCAGTTGAATATCATTCATGGTCTCGAGAAATGAATTTTCACATAAAAGTTCGAGATTTCGATTTTTGGTCTGCAAGTGAAGTCATTGAATCCCTCGAAAAGGCTTTGACATTTATGACGGGCGATAAATCATATTCTTTCAATTTCCAACCGGGTCACGAAACCGATCCAGCAGATTTATTCGATCTAAATGGGCTTTCTCCCTCTTCACTTGGAGATTGGGATCAAGTTACACTATTTTCTGGTGGTCTAGACTCTTTAGCGGGAGTCGTAGAATCCATCACAGAGAAGAAAAAAACTCTACTAATCAGTCACCAATCGCAACCAGGTTCGAAGAAAACTCAAACTGCGCTATACAAATCCTTAAAAGGATCATTCCCTGATAGCGTTTTCCAGCTACCATTCGAATGTAATTTACATGGAACTCGGGCAACTGAGGAAACGCAGCGAACTAGAGCAATACTCTATACGTCAATAGCAGCGGTTGCAGCAAATGTTCATGGATTGAATTCAGTGTCCGTATATGAAAATGGAGTCACAAGTATTAACTTACATCGCAGAGAGGATTTAATTTCTGCACGGGCAAGTCGTACAACACACCCACAAACAATGTCATTATTATCTGATTTATTCAGCTTGGTTTTTGGACAATCCTTTGAAATTGAATTACCATACATTTACTTAACTAAAGCTGATGTTATACAGATTCTCCATACATCACCGTCAGAAAGTTTAATTAGTAGTGCAGTATCCTGCAATCGAACATTTCAATCGATGGAACAAGCAACCCATTGTGGGTGCTGTTTCCAATGTATTGATCGAAGATTAGCATCCTCAATGCTACAAGATACAGTCGTTGACCATGAAGGATTGTATGCACTCGATATCTTTTCTCAGCCCCTAACAGACAGAGAAACCCGTGGTGTATTAATAGACTACCTCAGACAAGCATCGGATATTAGTAAAATGAATGAGGACTATTTCTATGAGCAATACATAAGTGAGATAACTGAAGTAGGTGAAGGGCTTAAAAGGTTTGGTAGTCAAATCCAGATTGCTGAAAAAGTATGGAAATTGTATAAACAGCATAGCTCAAATATTCTAAATGCCATACAATTTGTACGAGCTGAATACGACAATCCTTTTGCATCTATGGATAAGAATTCATTCCAACATATAATTGCAGACAGGGATTATCTGAAACCAGATCCAGAACTTTTGGCAGAAGATATAGTCGTTCTCGTAGAAAATTCGATTCCACAGATGTTTCGCGATATCAAACCAAAGGATGAAAACGATTTAAATCTCAAAATTGCTTCTCTGCTGGAGACACATGATCCTGAGTTAAGGAGTGAACACCCGACTTCAACTTTTGCTTGTGCAAGTGTACGTCCAGATCATTCAACTATAGATGATGATGTTGTAATCGAATCAAAATATATAAGAAAGGGGACTACTCCTTCGAAGGCAAGCGATGGAATTGCGGCAGATATGATTAAGTACCCGCAGAAGTCATTTAAACTCTTTCTCGTATATGACCCATGGCGAGCAATCAAGCGGGACGATAAATTTACTTCCGATTTTGAGGGAAGAGGTAAATGCAGGATTCAAATACTAAGATAGCGGTATAACAAAGGTACTGTAGTTAAAGTCAGGTGAATTAGCCTGCATATAGGGGTCCGAATGTTGAAGCAGGATACAATGAGCATATATAGCGATGCTTTCTTGGGAAGCAGCTTAAGAAGGCGTTAGCTATATAGAAGGGGAATATTATGGGTATATATACAGTTGAACCGAAAGATTTCATTACTGTCATTGACGATAACAACGAGCACCAAGTTTTGAGTATTAACAAGGCAAAAAAATTTAATTCGGATATACTTGGCTTAGGTGATATCAGTATAAAATCGAAACAACGGTGTGCTATTGCGATAATTTTTGATCTCTCTGGTTTTACAGATTTCTGCAATCAGATTGATCCACAACTTACAATTCCTGAGTTCCTAAGCGAGTTCCTTAAATGGATATTTAGGGAAATAAAATCCGAGATGACTTCGAAAACAGTTACTGAAGGGATACAATTATGGGCAGATCTTCCCTTTATGGCAAAGTTCATGGGAGACGGAATTCTACTCCTTTGGGATACTGAAAAAATGACACCACACAATATTCACAATGTAGTTGGGGTTTTAAACGAAATTTGTAAAAACTACCAATCTGTTTTCCTCCCTATAATTAAAAATATTGTAGGAAATCCACCTCTCTCCCTAAGATGTGGAATCGCTCGAGGTCAAATCTATTCTGTAGGAGATGGCAAAGATTATGTGGGATCTTGCATTAATATGGCTTCCAGATTACAAAAGCTCGGTTCGTTAACCTTTTGCTTCTCTAGACGAGGTTTTAAACCTGAGGAATGCATGGACAAAAACGTAATGAGTCAATTTGTACTTAAATCAACAGAAATACGTGGGATAGGTGATAACGAGTTAGTATTTGTTCGAAAAGAGGAGTTTGAAGCATTATCTACGAAGGAAAAGGAAATCTTTAGTGATCCTAATGCGTAATGGATAGTAAACTGTTTCGAGCTTAAAGAAACTGTTTCTAAAATTTTGACTCTTTTCCCGTGGGCTCAGTTTCGAAAATACAAGTCTGCTGTAAAATTGCCACTCTGATTCATTCATGGCGCCCACTGAATACAGATTCTTAGCAAAGACATGCCGGTCCGTGAATATTGACCGCTCTAAAACCACATGATCACCCTGTATCTGATCCAGGATTTCTGTCCAGGTTTTGGCACGGGTGATAAAAGCCATGATCTGAAAAGTGAAGGACCAGCGGGGCATATCCTCATAGAACATTTCGAATAGATTGTTGGCAAACCCCTCTCGCCATCGATCAACCGGTTCTTCTAAAAAATCATATTTATTTGAATCCTGTAATACTTTCCCCAGGCTGGTCTTTCCGGCTCCAATATTGCCTTCCAGGAAATACATGGATCGATTGTTCCCAATATTCACATCATTCATGACTTAATTTTTCCTATCTCCTAAGCATTTAATCTAAGAGAGAATCTGCCTGGGGAGAGGGATAATTATTTGTCTTTTAATTGATTCAGAATTGAGGAGAGCAAACGTTGATAATAGCGCCAGAAAAAAGCCCGCCTATCCAGGACATTCCCTGAATTGTAAAAGAATGATCGAAACCAGCGAATGCCCTTGAAATAGGAGCTGGTAGCAGGGACCCTGTTTTCAGAGAAACTTCCGGCAAAATAATAAAAACCCGGCCGACCCAAAACTGCCGGAAAGATTGGTGAAAGCCCCCTACTGGTAAGCAGCGAATCCCCTTGTTCTGTGACAGGGATTTGAAAGCTTGAAATGACAGCATTCTCTCTCGTGGGTGAATAGATCATTTCAAACCAGGATGTATAACTTACCCTTTCCGGTAAATTATATTTTTCCCGATAGTAGGGACGCGTGTAAATGGAAGGGACTTCATGTTTTAGCATGGAGCCACTCTCCAACACAATGAGTTCACTCGCATGGTTGATCATGATAACACCGGAACGTTTGTAGGGCCAGGCTCTACCTGTCTTTTGCCGGTGCAGCTCCAGGGCCCAATCGGGAACTTCCGAGCTTCCTGTTGAATCCAGGGAGTCAAAATAGCGACCGACCCATCCTGACAACTGCAAATGGAATTCATTTAAGAATTGCTGACGGACCTGTGAAGAAGTAGGTGCATCCAGAATATTAAACTCTGAGATAATGAGTTTAGAGCGGTTTTTTAAAGCAACTAAAAGATCCACTTCCTCAGCTTGCAGTCCGCCATATATGAGTCGCCGTCGTGCACTGGAAGAGTCGTCTACCTCTGCATAGATACCATAAGTATCCACAAAATAGGCAGCATCAAGCGCATTCGCCAGGCTGTCAACCTGTCCAGAAGAGTAGTCACTAAGATCTTTTACGGCGAAGCTATCACTGTTTACTGGGTGGACTCCGTAATAGTCAAAATCCCTGGAATATTTTTCTCCATCCGGTTTGGTGATCCTCTCATTGTTCAGAATCCAATACAGACTATTTCTGCTACGGCTCTCCACATCAGGGACCGTTTTATTGAGGATAAATAGATCAACAGGTGTTTGGGGAGTGATAAACCAAACAAGCAGCATAAGAGCAGGAACGGCAAAACAGATAAGCACGGCAAAGCGTAAAGCTCTGACTTCTAAGGGTTGTTTTATATAATTTATGAACTTGTTAAGCTCTGAAGGCTCCATGCTGCTTAGAACCTGTAACTATAATTCATAAACAAGCCTGTGTCACCGCGAAAATTATCCTTGCGAACTTCCACATTCCCCAGGCTTAATCCGACTCTCACCAGATTCATTTCATTAAGTTTTCTCTGATATTGGAATGCTATATGCCGGGACCCCAGATAATTTATTTCCTCAGAGCCCAATCCGGTACCGATTGATTCTCCACTACCCAGATTTACCTCTAAGAAGGTATCTGCGTCCTTCAAATAGCGTCTGCTCTGGAAATTCCAGGCTTTTGAAAATGAGACATCCTGGGGCGAGATAAAAGCACGCACATTGACCCAATAATTACCTATATATTTTCCCGTGGATGCCGTAATAACGCTGACATCAGTTGCTTCTAAATGGAGAAAGCGAAAACCCAGAGATGCTTCGAATGCCTGCGGTAAATCCTGAAACAATTCTGCACCGAGTCTATAAATCGGAAAAATACTTGAACCGGAGTATCCAATAGAGAGATATGAATAGGTGCCCCTCCGAATATTCGGATAAGCTTCTATTTCTATTTGAGTGCCAGTTAACTCAAAACGATTGGCAAGGTTTAGCCGGGCGATAACTGGACCAAAACTAAACTTTTGCTCTGCCTCCAAGGTCAGGAGTTGCCAGGGGTCCAGACTCGCTTCATCTACCAGCATTTGCCACTGGGTTTTGGTGTCAGCTAATCTATCATAACTGTAAGCGATACTGATTTTTCTTTGGGGATCGGGATCAGGTAGATTCTTGAGTAGAATGGCCGCCTCAGCATGGTTCGCATCGATCTTTAATAATTTCTTCAATACCTTTCTCGCCGACTCGGGTTTGTTCATGCTGTTCAGACATAGGGCTTTTTTATACAAAAAATCTGTATTTACCGGATTTTGCTTGAGTCCCGCATCAAGCAGCTCCAGTGCCTGGTCAAAATTCTTTCCCCAAATGTAGACATTCGCTAGCGCATTTCTGGCATCTTCATACTCTGGATTTTTGTCCAGTACTTGAATAAGGTGCACAGCTGCAGTATCGTAATGTCCCTCCCAGGCATATAGACGACCCAAAAAGACCCGAAAGTCGCTGTTGACAGGATTAAGTGCAAGCGCCTGTTGGCAGACAAGGATAGCTTCAGGATTATTCTTGGATATGAATGCCAGATCGCGGGCCTCTTGAAATAATGAATCTGAGACTAAAACTGAATCCCTTGTGCTAACAAGGGCGGTCTGATCTCCTGGCGAAACGAGGGAGAGTGAATCTGTGTCACCGACCATGGCATGACTAGATACTGGAATCAAGCCAGATAGCAGGAGAAAACTCAACCATATCCCTGTTGTTCTTTTGTAAGTCAGCATGTCATGGTCACTTTCCAACTTTTGGGGTGGTAGCAAAGCCTTTACGCTCCATCTTACCCCAGCCCTCAACCTTACGTAGCGCTGAAATAAAGCCATGAATTCTCCAGTAAATAGTTAGTTGACGATAACCAAAGTTCTCAATGATTGCCAGAAAGAAGAGCTTAAGCAGGTCCGTGAAGCGTGGATATCTCCTAAAGGTGAGTTCCTCCAGAGCGACTGAGAAAATGGACAAGGCGATCCCAAATACAATTGAAACCATGAGAAATGCTATCATGAAAGAAGTGGATACTGTGCCCCAGATAATTGCGAGCAGAAAAGCCAGATAGCCGGGTAATTCGATGGCCGGGCCCATCATTTCCAGCAAATAAAAATATGGAAAAACCAACAGGCCTATACGGCCGTATTTGGGATTCATAAACATAACTCTGTGACGTGTTAGCACCTCGAATAATCCTCGCTGCCACCGATCTCGCTGTCTGCCAAGAATCTTTATAGATTCAGGACATTCGGTCCAGGCGACCGGATCCGGCACAAAGGAGATCTTGTAGGGAATTTTATTTTCCCTGTGATATCTATGCAGCTTAACTACCAATTCCATATCTTCGCCCACTGTATCCGTGGCATAGCCACCCACATTTACAACGGCAGAGCGTTTAAAAACACCAAAAGCACCTGAAATAATCAGAGTCGCATCGATGGCGCTCCAACCCATACGACCTGAGAGGAAAGCCCGGAGGTATTCCAGAACCTGATATTTGGCCAGCAGATTCCTGGGCAATCGGATCTGTTCCACAGCTCCCGATCGAATGGTACAATCGTTCACTATGCGAATGATCCCGCCTGCCGCCAGAGTTGAGGCATCCTCCAGAAAAGGTCTCACAATGCGTATCAGCGCATCCCTTTCCAACAGGGTGTCGGCATCCATGGCACAGAAAAGCGGTGTCGTGCAATAATTCACGCCCCCATTCAGGGCATCTGCTTTACCGCCATTCTCTTTATCGAGGAGCCATAAATTGGGTTGGTACTTTGACCGATATACACCCTTTACCTTTGCTGACTTAAGCTTGGCAAGTGGTGCGCGTTCTGCCAGCTCCATGTCAAAAGCCTCAATAAGCACCTCTCGAGTTCTATCCTTGGAGCCATCGTTGACGACGATGACCTCATATTCCGGGTAATTCAAGGCCAGGAGAGCCTTGGTGGATTCAATACAGGTTGCTTCTTCATTATAGGCTGGTGCCAGAAGTGTTACCGGTGGAACACCTGCCGTTGCGATCAGATCGTCCAGATCAACGGCCTTCATTCGGCGCGCATAGGTTCTAAGTGCAAAAAAGGCTAAAATGGTTGTGGCGAGATAAAAAAAGTTTAGCGCCAGAAAGTAGAACAGCACAAGATAGTTGAATCCCTGCAGGAGGAGCTGAAATCCCTGAACAAGGAGGGTCAATTTGCCACCCCTTCACTGAGAACTTGTCTTACCAGAGGAGCCATGCGATGCTCAGACTGGCTAGCAGGTTCCAAAAGATCATTTCGATGGAGTTTTTTCAATGTTCTGGCTGCATGGAGCACCACCCAGGATGATTCATCCTCAAGTCCCGCCTGGATAAGCTCACCATCCTCCTTGTTCCCTATTTGTCCAAGGACGGAAAGCGCATGTGCTCGAACTATAAAATGGGGCGAATTAATGAGTGCAAGGGCAACGGTTCGATGTCGGGAGACACCCACCTCTTTCAACAATCTGAGCAGGGCTGCCTGGAATTCAGCCTCCTCATTCAAGGCTAATAAATCAACAGCAATATTTGCTGCTTCAAGATCACCAATGCTCCTTAAAGCCTCTGCACAGGAGATACGGACCCGCATACTGTTCTCAGGGTTTGACATGGCTTCTCGTAGATCAGGGCAAGCCTCGCTGCCCATCTCAGCCAGCATGGAGGAAAGAAAATTCATACTCCATTGATCAAACATCCCCAAAACAGGTAGGATCACCTTACAATGCTCTGGATATCCTGGTCTGGCTAAAGCTCTAGCGGCCGTCATGGTAACGATAGGAGATTTATCCCTAAGCGCCTCTTTCATGGTGTCGATATAGTTTGGGAATCCAAAAGTGCCCAGAATGTTTATATTTCTAGCCCTTAATTCCGGATAATTGCCCTTCAATCCCTTGACAACCACATCTAGATATGGTTCGGCCAGAGCCTGAACCTTTTCAAGTTCTTTACCTTGTAAGCGCTGGGCAAATTGATACAGATACTGGACATAGAAAAACCGATTTCTGCGCTTAACTATGATTTCCTCACTATCAGCTTCATCTCCAAACATGACTGCCCTGATCAGGGCCTTTTCCCAGGATGATTCCATTTTCCTGAAGCGATATGCTTTGATCATATTTTTGACCCTCAAAATGAGGACTGTTACAGCGAGAATGATGGTAAAGGCAAAAAGAATGAAGATGGTGATAACAATGAGCTGCATAGAGAATTCTTCGAAGGGCAGCTCGAAGTAGTAGATCTTCAGTTTTTCCCAAAAATGTGCTAGCGGAATGAGGATCGACTTAATTTGCTCCAGCAATTCCTCAAGATTCAAGACTGCTCTCCAGTATCTTCTGCAGCGCTTCTGGGTCAAAAGGTTTATGCAGAACGGCGTCGGCGCCTGCCTGTATAAATTCAGACTCAAGATCAGCATCTCTCCGGGCAGTAAGAATAACTGTCTGCGTCTTATCAAGCATGGAATTGAGCTGTAAATCTTTTAATAAATCCAGACCCCTGGTATCAGGCAGGAGATAATCGAGTAAAAGAATGTCGGGCTGTAACTTTTCTGTTTTAATTTTTCCGGCAGCGGCTGTTTCTGCCTCATGGACCAGATATTTACCTGATCTTTCAAGAATCATTTTAACGATGAATCTGATATCTTCATCATCATCTATGATGAGCAGATTTTTCACTTGAGCTGGCGATGGACACGAGCCAGCAGCTCAGTCGGGCTGAAGGGTTTTAACATATAGTCATTAGCACCCAAATTTAATCCTCTGGCAATATCATTTTCTTTGCCCATAGAGGTCAACATGATGATCGGTGTCTCCTGATTCAGACTGTCCTGTCTGATCCTCTGGACCAATTCAAAACCATCTATCCCCGGCATCTTCACATCACTTATCACCAGATCATAAGTATCCTGCCTGGCGGCATCCAGGGCTTCCTCGCCGTTGAGAAAATGGGTGATCTTGAAACCCGAACGATCCAGGCGATGTATGATGAACTCTGCTGTAAGATCATCGTCCTCTGCCAATAAAATTGATCTTTGGCTGGTTTCAACTTCTTCATCCTTTGTTACAACCCGATTGCGCCCCGACTCTTTAGCCACATACAATAGCTGATCAGCTGCCGAGAATGTCTTGTCCAGACTTAGACTGACATCCACATCTATGACACCTGCGGAAAAGCTTAGGGGGATCATCTGACCTTCTGCTCCATCTTGGAAGGGATGTTCTTTCAAATACGCCAACACCTTTTCCAGCGCCTGTCTTCCGCTGACAGCATCTGTATCTGGAAACAGTACGGTAAATTCCTCTCCACCCCAGCGTGCAACCGTATCAGATTCACGTAAACCATCGCTAAGGCTCTGCGCCATATATTTGAGCACTTCATCCCCGGTTGTATGACCGTAACTATCATTCACCGATTTAAAATTATCCAGATCAATAAGAGCTAGACTCAAGCTTAATTTCTTCCGCTGAGCATATTTAATGGCACTTTGAAAGGTTTCATGGAAGGCGGCTCGATTCAGGAGACCTGTGAGGTTATCCACCCTTGTTTCACGTTGAATTCTAGTTGCGCTTTGTATGGTGGCAGCAACATGGGTAGAGAGCAAGCCGGGATCAATTGGCTTTTCGAAATAGTTATCAGCACCCAGGGCATAGCACTCTGCTTTGATCTGGGGACTACTCTTCGCGGAAAGAATAACCGTTGGAATAGAAGCCGTTTGGAAACTTTCTTTTAGTTCCATGAGGAAGTTTCGACCATCTGTATCTGGTAAGATCAAATCAAGGATGATGAGAGAGATTTTTTCCTGCTCCAGGAGATCTCTTGCCTCACTCGCGGTCTCAGCTTTGAGGACACGATAGCCTTGCCTCTCGAGTATTGCACTGAGAATGAGACGAATCTCCTCACTGTCGTCCACTACGAGGATAGTATCACTCCCACCACTGACTTCTGTGGATAGAGCACGCAGAACTTTAATGAGCGCTTCTAGAGAATCCTTAAGCTGGTCTTGGGCCGACTCTTCCACATAGGCAGCCAGTTCAGTGATGACAGGAAAGCCGTAAGTGGTCCCCGAACCTCGCAATGTATGGGCAATTCTGTGGGCTGAGGCAGTGGCATCAGCCCGATCCTCATCTAGGGCTCCCAGAGCAGCCTCGAGAGCACCAATCCTAGAGCCAAGTTTCCGTATATATTCTTTCTGATAATCTTCCATACCAGATTTCAAATTAGAAAAATATTATTGACTTGATGTTTTAATTCCTGCTCAAGTTTATCACCCTTAGAGACAATATTAATTTCTTCTGTCCTAAAGTATATTTTCTCAGAAGGTGATAGATCCTTTCCAGTTACGACAATAATTGGGATAGAGTGGAAACGTGACGAGTCTTTTAGAATTCGTAGGAATTCCATCCCATCCATGCCAGGCATCATGAGATCTAGAAGAATCAGGTTTGGAACTGAGGTCTGAATGATCTCCAGCGCAGTCGCTCCATCTTCAGCGGATCGAATATCGATGCCTTCTTCTCCAATATAATTAGAAAGCGTCAGGCGCATATCGGGGTCATCTTCGACAATAAGAATTCGTTTTTCCTTAGACATCAGGTTCCGTTTGATGGCCCAGAGTAATTGCTGTCGATTAACAGGTTTTTGAATAAAATCAACCACACCTGCCAGTTGTCCCCTGTTCTCTCGGGCAACAATACTTACCACGACTACGGGAATATCCTTAAGCTCTTGGTCATTTTTAAGTGCTTTGAGAAACTTTTCGCCACTGATCTTGGGCATTTGAATATCCAGAGTGATTAGGTCTGGTCGCTTTTTTCGAATAGCTTCAAATGCTTCCTTCGCGCTGCTAACTGCCTCAATTTCACACCCTGTATTTGCCAGATAGTGATGTAGTAATGTTCTAGAATCTACATCATCATCCACGATGAGAATACTATTTCCGCTAAGATCATCCTGGAGAATTGCCGCATCTCGTTTTTTATCCCGTGTTTTTTTTGACTTCCGGATGGGAGGAATATTTTGAGTTTCAGTTAATTCTTGATCAGACAGAGTGATGATGAAGGTCGATCCCTTTCCAACTTCACTCTTGACGTCTAAACTACAGTTCATGAGGTGACACATTCTTCGGCTGATTGACAAACCAAGCCCCGTACCCCCATATTTTCTTTGAGTACTTGAATCCACTTGTGAAAACTCATCAAATATTTTTTCGAGACGGTCCGGGGGAATCCCAATCCCTGTATCAATCACCTTGATCCCAGAAACTTTGTTGGTCTCATCATTTTTTATGAGTTCAATTGTTATGGATCCTTCGCTTGTAAATTTGATCGAATTACTGATCAAATTCATAAGGACTTGTTTCATTTTTCCGGGGTCGATCAGATTTGCTTCCAGATCATCAGGAATGATAGTCAGAAGCTTCACAGGTTTTTTCTGGACGAGGCTCTCGAGCTGATCGACAATTTCTTGTATTTGTACTCCAAGATTAATTTCTACAATTTCGAGTTCCATCCTCCCAGCCTCAATCTTGGATAGATCTAAGACATCATTGATAAGCATAAGAAGGTGTTTGCCGTTTTCATGGATTCGCTCGAGGTAGGTGATATCCTTCTTATCAATTTTCTTAGCTAAGGTGTTCAACAATATGCTTGAGAATCCAATAACCGAATTTAGAGGCGTGCGCAATTCATGGCTCATGTTTGCCAGGAAATCACTCTTGGTCTGATTCGCTTCTTCAGCCAATGATTTTGCCAATAGTAATGCTTCCTCAGCCTGCTTTCGGGAAGTAATATCCAGGATTATCCCGAGAAAACCTGTAATTGTATTAGAGGTATCAAGGAGTGCCGTAACTTTTGAATTAACCGTCAGATGGCTACCATCCTTGCGCACATAAGTCCACTCGTGTTCCGCCTGACCCCCCATCTTTGCCAGGGCAACAAATGTCTCAAAGCCCTCAATCTTGCGGTTGAGTTGACTTGAGAGTTCCTTTGACCAGGATTCAACCTCTGATTCTAAATGGAAAATGGATGAGGATTTCCCATAAACTTCATCGGCTGAGTAGCCCAGCATAAGTTCCGCTCCAGGATTAAAGATGCTTATATTGCCCTCAAGATCAGTAGCGATAATGGCAACCTGGGTGGCAGAGTCGAAAATATTTTTTAATCGTAAATGAGCATTCGCTAAATCTGATTCCACCTTTTTTCGCTCGGTTATGTCTCTAAGGATACCTGTATAATACATTTGCTTGTCCGAGACCCATCTTGAAAGTGAAAGCTCAACGGGAAAGGTTTCCCCGTTTTTTCGTGCGCCAATAATTTCAATCGTTTTACCTAGCAGAGTTGCCTCACCGCCAGCGAGTAACTTTTTTAAGGCATTCCCGTGGCCTGCTCTCATATCTGCGGGGATTATTATTGAGAGACCTTGTTTTTTTATCGCAGATTCAGTATACCCAAATATACTTTGGGCAGCATTATTCCATGACAGAACATTCCCCTTCTCATCAATAGATACTATGGCATCGGCGGCAGTTTGAGAAATAGACCGATTAAGTTCCTCGCTCTCCCGCAATCTCTTACTCGTTTTTTCATTCGCAATAACACTACCGACCCACTGACCCACGAGGCGAATAAAATCTTTATCACCCTCACTAAATTTTGTTTTGCGAGCTTCTGGTTGAGAAAAGTTTAATGTCCCGTATACCTTTCCCAGGACATATATAGGAACTCCAATATATGACTCAAGGTGCATGGCTTCCCAGCAGGGGTGACCATTGTGCTGCGAGTTTGACATCTCATCTATGGCGACGACACCGCCTTTTTCTACGGTGATACTGCAATAGGTTAGTCCCAGATCGAAGATTTGTCCCTTTTCCAGGGGAGCGGTTTCAGGATAATAATGTAATACTTTGTACTCATTCCCCTCAATGCGACTAATAATTCCCAGGCCCATCCCCAGTGATTTGGCAGCGGTGGCTAGGGTTAAATCGAATTTCCCAGCCGTTTCCAAATGCTCACTTACGGCCAGGGTATAGAGCATTCTAAATCGCTCTCGCTGGAGTTCTAGGTCTTCATTTAGATCCTTCAATTCCATTTCATGACGAATACGCTCAGACACATCTCGACTCATGGCCAAAATTCGTCCTTCATCCTCGCCACCCTGTGGTGCGTATAGACGAGTGACCGACTCCAGCCAGATAAAATGTCCTTCTTTGTGTTTGAATTTGTAGGTTGAGGTCACAGCCTCTTTTTGCATAAGGATCTGGTAATGATTTGCTTTTACCATTTCCAACTGTTCGGGATCGACGAAATCATATATGGATCGACTCTCAAGCTCTTCGGGGGTATAGCCTACAATCTGTTTGGAGCCAGGAGTGGCGTATAGAAAGCGACCTTCCGTGTCGTGTTCTGCTAACATATCAGTCGCTTTTTCAGCCAGCATCCGGAAGCGTTCTTCACTTGTTTTAATCTTGAGCGTGTAGCTGTCCCGAAACGCTGTGATTTTTGGTGCCCAGAGAATCATCCCCAGCAGCAGAGCGAAGGTACCACCACCTCGACCAACAGCTTTCTTAATAAAAACCTGAAAAAACTCAGTTGATAGCATTGGGATATGATCCTGTGCCAAATTCATGAGACTGGCAAGCCAGAGCAATCCAAGGGCGAGAACAATAATATACCATCCACGCTGCACACGAAAATTATTGCGCTCTCCAAGAACCGCTGTAAAGATAAATAGACCACCCGTAGCCAGGGCAATAAGGAATTTTGCAATCAGGACAAGCATTCGTCCACCTAAACTTGTTTATTTAATGTATGAATCTACTAGACTCTTGAAATCATCAATATCCAGGATCGGTTTACTGTAATATGAATCGAAGCCTTTTTCCAGGTACTTGTCCTTGTCACCAATCATGGCATGTGCTGTAAGGGCTATAGCTGGAATATCTTTCACCCCCTCCATCTTTCGGAGTTCTTGCAATACCTCGACACCATCCATACCTGGCAAAGCAATATCAAGTAGGATCAACTCTGAATTTGAGCCAGGTATTCCTGCCAGTGCATCCGGACCATTTTCATAAATGATAACTTCATAATCCGTCCCCAAAATCGCCTCAATGAGTAAAGAGTTATCCGGGTTGTCTTCTACCACAGAAATTTTCTTCATTTTTTTTCCAATTCGACTCTTAATGATGATTGTAATGCTTTTTCTGCTTGATCGAGTTCAGGTAGCAATTGCGCGATTCGATCCATATTCTCCTCCATGGCCGCCGCTTCGAGTTGCACTGCTAGACCGGAAACAAGCCGTCCCCCTAAATTTCCAGCTGAGGAAATAAGGGAGTGTGCAGCTCCTTCAATGTCTGAATATATGGCGTTCTTCATACCGGTATGGATGATATCCATTTTATCCTGAGTTTTATCCAGATACATCTGAATGAGATCTGTTTTTAGTTTCTTGCCACCGAGTTTCTCAAGACGGTCAATAATTGATAAATCTAATACTTGATTGCTCATGCCAGTCATCCTTCCGGGCTCCTAAAAATGCTGACTCCCAGTCGTCTCTCTATTTTTGCTAAGATAAAAGTTACCAAATATTAACAACTATTCCAAGTTACTATTCGATTAATAATAATTGTCCTTTGATAATCATTTTTCATGGGCTTTAAAAATCTTCAAACCACCCAGACCACCAGCTGCGAAGAGAAAATCCCCTTTGAGGGCTAGATGGTTGACTGACTCAAGATCGTCAAGTCGAAAGCTTCCTATCATCTGTAGATCATCCACATCGCAGTTCTTTCCATTAAAGTCATCCTTGGAATAAGCTATATATATCCCAGCCTCACCATTGGACATATAGATGGTTTTTCCATTTGTTGTGGCTGCGTTTGCTACGGTTACGCTGGGATCTAAGCCATCAACCACAGGTGGAGCAATGGTCTCAACAACGGCACCACTTTCCAGGCAGACCACCTGAACACCACCATCACCCAGAGCCAGCACTGCCTTTCGTTTCAATACTTCAATTGTGGATTTTGAAAAGGGGATGTTGGCCCCTGACAGGGTATAGTCCATGAGTTTTTCACCGCTTTCATAATCGAAAGTGAGTAATCTAGCTGGCGTCCCGGCCACGACGGCCACTTCTTCTTTATCTGTATTAACACCCCTGGCATCCTCGACGGGATAGGAGAATTCAACACTATGATCTGACAATTTAATGACGGTCACTTGACCACCATCTGCTCCGGATGTGACAAAGAGATGGTTAGCTGTCGCTTCCACGTCAGTTGCTGCCCAACTCGGTACATCATAGGTCACTGTTTCATCGCTTAGTTTACCATTTTTTACTTTGACTCGCTCGACCACCGCCGGGGAATCGAATTCTGATCTATTCGTTGCCATCGCCAAATATAGATAATCTTTTTCAAAGGCTAATCCGTTCACATCTGAATCGATAAAATGCATGGAGGAGATTAATTCAGGGTCATCTTTATCTTTGGTATCAAAGATATCTACGGCTCCAAGATATTGCTCACCCTGCATATTATAGGCAACATAGACAATTCCGGATTTCTCGTACACATCTGTTGCCTGGAGAACTTCTCCTCCAACGACAGGTGGTTGGACTTCAGCGATGAGTGTGAGAGTTACTGGCTTGACAGAAGCCTTTCCCAGTCCCGTCTCCTGAATACTTGTATCGAGTACAACTTCTTCATTTAGCTGCGTCACCCTTGCCGCAAGCGTTCCTAAATCATTTTCGATGACGATCCGATCATCATCAGGGGGTTCTGTACAGAAAAGCAGTAAGCCTGTTACTGTGATAAATACAAAGAGATATTGCAAAGCATGTATGAAGTGTTTTGTTCTCATTTTCAATGTCCTTTTAATTGGATCCATTCTGTCAATTATCTTCTGGAATCATAATCCAAATAGTTATTCAGCGGATTTGAAGAACTGGTGTTGAGTGACAGGATATAATCCACTGTAGGTTGATGGTAATTTAACCCTGTGTAATAGGGATTTGTATCATAAAGATGGAAATTCGTCCCATCCTGAATATACAGATAATCCGTAGTTAGAACTGAATAGACGCTATCTGCCTCCAGAGGGGTGCCATCAGTATGCCGATATCCATTGGTAGTGGTCATGCCTCCAAGGATTAAATTACTCCCAATACAATCAATGATCTCAGTACCGGTCAGTTTCAATTCGAGAATATTGTTATCAAAAGGCAGTACACCGACTATATCCCCCTTTGTAATATCCCCATTTACGAGAGCTTGTCGTATTCCCCCTGCATTGGTTACCGCTATGTCTGCACCTGTATATATAGCTAACCAGGAGTCAGTGACCAGATTATACATTTCAGGAGAATAGCGGGGGATCTCTGCACTCACATAGCCAATGACTTCTCCAAGAGCTGCTTCTGTCTCCTGCTGCCAGTAGCTTACAATACTTTCTATGGCTGGATCAGCTGATCCATTCTTGTTTGAAGATGTCTGTGCCTGCATATCTACGACACTTAGATCTTCCATGCTGAATGCGATATCCAGACGGGCATAATTAGCCATCTGCCAACCACCGACAATGAGCGCTAGATCGTCATGAAAAATCTCAGAAACTAACTCATTACAATGACCTCCTCCGATCATACTGATCCCCAGAGATTCTGCTGTTGGAGCTAGATCCAGCATTTCATTATAACAGATATGGGCTATACACAAGATGAGCTCAGCCCCTTCTTCCCATATTTTTGGGACGACCTCTTCCAGTGCGGTTGCGTAATTGATGAAGTCAAAGTCAGCCACAAAAGCGGGGAAAGCGGAATGGTAGGTGCTGGTGGTCGTTAAACCCACAATACCCACCTGAATACCATTCACATTGAGAATTATATAGGGCTCAATAAAATCGGGGATAATATCCGTTCCTTTGAGACGAATATTCGCTGAGAGATAGGGAAACGTAGCTTGCTGCGTCCGTGCCTTTAATCCATCTACAGTGAAATCAAATTCATGATTCCCAATAGCTGCAGCATCATAGCCCATGGCATTCATGACTTCAATGGTTGACTCACCCTTGAACCAGGTAGAAATGGCTGGTCCCGTCCAATTATCACCACCGCTCAAGACAAGAAATCCATCGTCTTCCACATAGCCTTCTGCAGCCTTCCAAACACCCATCAATTTTGCGGCACCATCGGCATGCTCTGATTCCTCGATCCAACCATGTTCATCGTTGGTATATAAAATGGTTAGATCTGCATCTACTCGCTCTTCCTTGTCTCTCTCCTGGTCACAGGCAAAGAGCATCAAACACAACATCAATAGATGTATTAATACTGATTTTTTTCTGGGATTAAGCATTGATCTACCACCACCTCTGAAGTTCAAATGAATTGAAATTAATGGCAATATACGGCAGTATTAATCCATTTAAAATGTAAGCTTTCAATTGCCTACTAAAGCACCACAAATTTTCAGGCTGCCTTATCCAGGCATTTTTTCTAAAGATTAATGCAATATTAAATATTTTTACTTCTATCTTTTGGGATGATTATGTCTCAAGCAAAGCCACAACCGGATTTCAGCCAACTTGACCTTGTTCTACTGGGGAAAATTCCCTCGAAACATGTTTTGTTTGAATTCGGAATGAATGATCGCCTCATAGGGAAATTATCTGGTGAGGCACAAGAAGACAAGAGCACACGGCTAGCACCTCTGCGACGATTGATCAAAGCTTTCACCCAGGCTGGATATGACTATACCACAATTTCAGCCTTTAGAACCAATACCTTGAATTTCCCTAAGGGAGATATTGCCGAAAAAAAAAGCAAGTCTCTCAATTCAGGAAACATGATCTCTGACCGAGAAAGTTTTGAAAGATATGCCTGGCCTGATCCTGACGTGGGCGACTATGATATTTACTATGATCTAAAATCTGAACTTCCAGATGGCATGAAGCTGGTTGCCAGTGGTAATGGTGGCCTTCTAGAGAATGTCATCGATCTGGTGGGCTTTGAGGACTTGAGCATGATGACCCTGCTGGACGAAGCCCTGACGACAGAAATATTTGATGCAGTGGGTAGTCGTCTCCTGAGGTTTTATGAACTCGTTGCACCTGTTGAGACGATTGGGGCCTGTATTGTCAACGATGATTGGGGTTTTAAAAATCAAACCATGTTTTCCCCGGATATGCTGCGCCGCTGGGTTTTTCCCTGGCACAAAAAAATGGCAGCGGCTATTCATCAAGCTGGTAAACCAGCTATTTTGCACTCATGTGGGCAACTTCAAAACGTCATGGATGATATCATTGATGACATGGATTATGACGCCAAACACTCTTTTGAGGACCAGATAACCCCCGTGGAAGATGCTCTGGATCGATGGGGTTCCAGAATCGCCATTCTAGGTGGGATTGATGTGGACTTTTTAGCCCGATCCACGCCAGGGGCAATCATTATGCGGGCGAAAGCACTTTTGGAGCGTGGAGCCACAGAAGGCGGCTATGCTCTTGGATCAGGGAATAGTATCCCAGACTATATCCCCGATGAAAATTATCTGGCAATGATCTCAACTATAAACACACTTTAAGAAAGACGAGCAGAATATATGGATGATATACTCTTACAGTTGGCAAGCCTGATCGAACGGGGAAAGATTGACAGGGACACGCCGTATCCACCCGACATGCTCGGTCAAGATGGTGTTTCTGAGCTGACTCAATTAGCCATCTCTCAAAATATTGATGCCAAGACCATATTGAATCAAGGCCTCATGGTGGGCATGCATAATGTTGGTGAGAAATTTTCAAACGGGGAGGTTTTTATTACCGACATGCTCATCGCAGCCAGAGCCATGAATACCGCCTTGGAACATCTCCAACCCTTTTTCCTGTCTGGCGAGATACAACCCAAGGGCACCATGATCCTGGGCACGGTTAAAGGTGACCTGCATGATATTGGCAAAAACCTGGTGAAGATGATCATGGAAGGTGATGGCTGGAAGGTCATCGATCTTGGTACTGATGTCAGTGATGATCGTTTTATAGAGGCTGTCAATCAGACAGAAAACGCCATCGTGGGTATGAGTGCACTGCTTACCACCACGATGCTGAATATGGAATCCGTGTCAAAAAGCCTGAGAGCAAATAATCAGGATACCAAAATTTTCATTGGTGGAGCACCTGTATCTCAGGCCTTCAGTGATCAGATCGGAGCTGATGGATACTTCTCAAATCCACACGGTCTGGTTCGATCCATGAGAGAGGCCAATTAGATACTTTTTCTGATCCCAGGATAGTTCCCAGCCCAGCGGAACAAGCTCTCATCGAGTCACTGCTTCTTCTAAACGTCTTTAGAAGAAGCAGTGCGGTAGTTTCCTTCAAACACACATATAGTGACTATTTTTGGGATGTAAGCCATTTCTGAATCCAAGCTGGCTTTTTCCCGTTATTGAGAAATTTCGTACCTTTAACCTGCTACAGTCATTCCTGATAATAAGAAATTAATATGTGACTATAAATGTCCTATATAGCTGTATTAACAGCACTTAGCCTGCCATTTTTTGTAAATCGCCTGAGTAATTAGCGAAACCTCAAAACAATAATCATCAAATATTTGCTATTATTTTTCTTTGCGTATGGCAATTTTTAAAAGCCGCTTCTTCTTTAACCCTATAAAAATATAACTATTTATATTGTGAAATCATTGGATTCAGTCTTCAGGGCAAAAACGAGTTAAAATCTTGCTAAATAGACGAGAAGTACCAATATTAATGACCTGGACATGCTTATAAATTTGGAAATTCAACACCTGCCTTTTGGCAGATTATGATTTCCACAGCGGTTGTTGAATTGAAGTCTGTTTGGTATTGTTATTGCAAATAGTTGTTAGCAACAAAAAATAAAAATGAGTTATAGAGGAGGAAACATGTTAAAAAGACTCAATTTACTAGCGATCCTAACCGTGGCTTTCATGCTTGTCTTTGCAGTGAGTTGTGAAGGACCTGCTGGTGCTGATGGTGCTGATGGTATTGCTGGTGCTATAGGTCCCGCTGGTGCTGCTGGTGCTGCTGGTGCTGATGGTTTGGACGGTGCTGATGGTTTGGACGGTGCTGACGCCACTGTCGCCTGCCTAAATTGTCACACGGCTGATAACTGGGATGCAATCACAGGTTTGTTTGCATTGTCAGGTCACTCAACTGGTGATTATGTTGGTTACGCTGGTGGCAGAGGCTCTTGTGCCCGTTGTCACTCAAGCGAAGGATTCGCTGACTATCTGGCTGGCTATGGCGGCGAAGATATTGCTTACCCGTCAGCCTGGTCATGTGAAACTTGCCATGGTAATCATACAAGCTTAGAAGATGATCTCACAGCTCCAATCCATACGATTGCAGCTGTTACCGCTATCGCTGACTCCGCTGCTTTGGATTTCGAGAGTGCTTCCAACCTGTGTGCTAACTGTCACCAGTCACGAAGAGACTATACTTATTATCAGGCACTTACCTCTGTAACCTTTAAGGATGCAGCCGGTGCGGATTCTGTTGTGACCGTTCTAGCCGGTGAAACAGGTATCAATAGTTCACATGCTGGACCACATCATGGCCCACAAGCACAGACCCTATTAGGTTTAGGTGGTATAGGTGCAACTGCAACTCATGCTCATACTAACCTCGGTTGTGTTAGCTGTCACATGGGTGATGCAACTCTCACAGAGGGTGGACACTCCTTTGTGCCTAACTTAGCTAACTGTACTACCTGTCACCCAACTGCAGATGCTGCATGGTTAACAGGGAAGCAAGCGGCCTTTGATACACGCATGGATGCTATTGCTGCAAAACTTGTCACTGCTGGTGCATTGGGTGGCGATGCTACTGATGGTTTTCATCCAAATGTATCCATTGTTACTGATGCTGAATTCGAGGCATTCTGGAACTGGATGGTGCTTTATGAAGATCATAGCCATGGTGTTCACAATCCTACCTACTTTAATACTTTATTGACTACAGCTGAGGCAAAGCTGTAATAACAAATAAAGATATTATTGAATACAAAAAAAGCCACCCAAACGGGTGGCTTTTTTTATCCCTTAACTCTCTTCCCGCATATAGGATTAATACTGTCATAAATAGGCGCTGTCCGTCAACACTTGTGCTTAATGCAATAGTTTGGTATAGCATTTGTTATTATAAATATTGATGCAGATCATATTTACCAGCCTGAGTACCCTGAAACCATTACACAACTGTGTGACACATAAATACGGAGTTAATTAGCATGAAAAAACTTCTCATTCTAGGCGCTGGAACAGCCGGCACCATAATGCTGAATAAAATGGAGTCCCTTCTGGACAAGAACGAATGGCATATCACCATCGTGGATCAGTATGAGACTCACTATTACCAGCCCGGCTTTCTTTTTATCCCTTTTGGTATTTATAATAAACGCGATGTGATCAAGCCTAAGAGGGACTTCTTCCCTCCTGGTGTGGATGTCCATTTCTCTAAAATCGATCTCATCGAGGCTGACAAGAATCAGGTACTTCTCGAAGGTGGGAAAGTCCTCCAATACGACATCCTCATCATTGCCACCGGTTCCAAGATTAATCCCGGCGAGACTGAGGGTCTGCAGGAAGGTGGCTGGCATAAGAACATCTACGATTTCTATACTGTTGAAGGTGCGACGGCCTTGCAACAGCATTTAAAATATTGGGAAGGTGGTAAGATGGTACTCAATATCGTTGAGATGCCCATCAAATGCCCCGTAGCCCCCTTAGAATTCGTTTTTCTAGCCGACTGGTGGTTTACAGAACAGGGGATCAGAGACAAAGTTGACATTGAATTTGTGACCCCCCTGCCTGGCGCGTTTACCAAACCAAAAGCATCGCAGGTATTTGGAGACTTTCTAAATAAAAAGGGTATCAGTCTTACCACAGATTTCAACACCGCCCGTGTGGACTGGGAAAAAAAGCAACTGATTGGCTGGGATGAATCCACAGTGGACTATGACCTGCTTATCAGCATCCCCACCAATATGGGAGATGCACTGATTGCCCGCTCCGGCCTGGGTGATGAACTCAATTTTATTCCCACAGATAAGGAAACCCTCCAATCGGATGCCCATGAGAATATTTTCGTCCTGGGTGATGCAAGCAATCTGCCCAGCTCAAAGGCTGGTTCAGTGGCCCACTTCCAGGGTGACATTCTTCCAGACAATATCATGAGCTATATCGATGGCAAGCCCTTGAGAGGCAAGTTCGACGGTCATGCCAACTGTTACATCGAATCAGGTTTTGGCAAGGGTATCCTCATTGATTTCAATTATGATACCGAGCCCCTTCCCGGAAAATTTCCTCTCCCCGGCGTAGGTCCATTCTCGCTTCTGGAAGAAACCAGGATGAATCACTACGGGAAAATGATGTTCCGCTGGATGTACTGGAATCTGCTGCTGAAGGGTGCAGAGCTTCCTATAGAATCTCAGATGCTCATGGCGGGAAAGCGAGCCTGACATGGCTGAAACCGATCTCAGCAAGCAACTCGCTCAAATCCAAGCCTCTCTGGATGGAATCACAGAGGAGCTGGCACTAGTTAAAAAGCAGCGCCAGGAGATGGAGGATCTGAAAGAAGACCTCACCCGCGTTGCCAAAGATCTATTTGCCGGTGCTATTGAAGAATTTGAAGATATCGCGCCCTTTGTCAAGACAGGCGACTTCCTTCATCTGGTAAAACTGATCCTGCGCAACACAAACAACATAACTCAGGTCATTGGCAAGTTGGAAAGCACCCTGGATTTCTTCGAAGATTTCACGCCCATCGGCAAAGAACTATTCGGCGACACGCTGGATAAGCTGGATGAACTTGATCGGGCCAAGTATTTTGAATTCGCGTCCGAAGCCAAGCATATTGCGGACAATGTGCTTGAACACTTCTCCGCTGAGGATGTAAGACTGTTGGCTGACAACATTGTACCCATTCTGGAGACTGTTAAATCAATGACGCAACCAGAAATGATGGGTGCCATTAAGAATGCCGTTGTCATTTTCGACAAGATGGATACTCAGGATGTAAAAGAAATATCAATCTGGAAGGTGATGCGGGAGCTCAACACCCCGGAAATGAAACGTGGCCTGGGCTTTATGATCGCTTTTATGAAAAATATAGCAAGTAATGAATCAAAGTTAGATAAAGGAGAATAATCATGCCTACCAAAGAATTTGCAGGAGTAAGTGTAGAGGTCGATGCTGAGGGATTTCTCAGTGATCATGCTGTTTGGAATAAGGATATTGCAGCGGCAATCGCGAAAGAAGAAGGTATCGATCCCTTAACGGATAGACATCTTGAAGTAGTTGATTTCATGCGCAAAGAGTTTGAAGCCAATGGAACAGCACCTTCAATTCGTAAAATGAACAAGATGAATGTTGTACCTACAAAAGAACTTTATGAACTCTTTCCTGGTGGACCAGCTAAAAAAGCTGCCAAGATCGCCGGATTGGGTAAACCACAAGGTTGTATTTAAGGAGAAGCATCATGAGTGAAGAACTCGCACCAATCAAAAAAGTATCGCTGATCGTCTCCAAGGGATCCCTGGTTGATGTTTATCCAGCTCTTGTCATGGGTAATGGAGCCCGTATGGAAGGGATGGAAGCTTCCATCTTTTTCACTTTTTTTGGATTAGGAGCTTTGATCAAAAAGACTCAGGGTTCATTAAAAGTTGCCACGGTTGGGAACCCAGCCATGAACATGGCCATGCCTATGTTAAAGATGCCCATCACCATGCCTTTCCCAACCCTGTTGGGCGCCATCCCCGGTGTTTCTAATTTCGCCACCTGGATGATGAAGAACGAGATGGAAAATCTGGATATTCCCACCATCCCTGAATTTATTGAGATGTTTACAGATGCCGGTGGAAAAGTCTATGCCTGTAAATTGGCCATGGACATGTTCAAATTGACCAAGGAGGACTTGGACGACAGAGTCTCATCTGTCCTCACCGTAGGAGAATTCTACGAGAAATCAGCGGGAGCTTCCATCATTTTCACCTGATTCACTTGAATCCAGGCGGGGATCCAAATCCCCGCCTGGTAAAACATCCCTTACTTCAGCAGCAGCATTTTGATCACCTCTGAATGGGACCCGGCCTGGAGATGGGCAAAATAAACCCCAGTAGCCATCTCTTGACCCTGAGCATCTTTCCCGTTCCACTGTATTTCATAAGTCCCCACAGTTTTGTGTCCATTCACCAGTTGAGTAATCTGCCCCCCAAGCACATCATATATTGCCAAATTAACATCTGTGTTTTCCGGTATTGCATAACGAATGCTGGTTACTGGATTAAAGGGGTTGGGGAAGTTTTGATTTAATCTATAGCTGGTTGGAAACTTAATAACACTATTCTCAGTCCCGAGGACACCAACAATTCCAAGCAATACTTTTTCCTCTGCCCAATAAACCACACCGTTGTGCTTCACTTTGAGATCAAATCGAATAGAATCGCCTATTTCACAATTTGGACTCGTATGCAGGGCGAAATACCAATCACATTCTCCGGTCGCACCGGCCTTAATATCTGGAAAATCTGAAATCATATAACCCTCAACGACTTCGCAAAGTGTGTCCGCAGCCCATATTAAGGCTCTCACATTTTCTGAAGTAGCGATCATACCAGTATTTTGTAAGCTAAGCTTAAAATATATGTCTAAATCAGGTGCGACTGATCCATCAACTGGTTCTATCTGACTCATTGATTCAGCCCTCAGGGGACCAATAGAAGTGAATGCAGCCAAGTCTTTATAGTGAATTATTTCTTCTAAATCCAAGTTCACTTTAAGACCGATGGAGTAAACCCTCTCACCTGCTGGTGTGTTAATGATATTAGCGTACAGACTATCATTGGCTACTCCATCCTCGTGCAAACCATCATCAAAAAGCTGTACTGTTTCTGCCGGATTTTCATCATCCTCGATTACGGCTAAGAATGCCGTCCCAGTCGTATCTCCATGGAAATTTGCATAGATCACTTGTGAACCTTCAGGAGATAAATATGGATCACGAATTGAAAGGTCAGTGAATCCTTTTAATGATGTTGCATAACCAATGGCCTCATCACCTTGAGTCTGGCTTGATTCTCCATTATACCAGATGTGATAAATGGGCATTTCATCAGTGGTATATGTATAGCCCCAACCTATGGACCAGTCATCCCAACTAGGTTCAGCGCTTTTTACAAGAACCGGATTGTCAGGATATTTGGTCCAGCTAACTCCGTCAGGTGAGGTCGCATATCCTAAGGCGGAACCATAACCCGCACTTCCCCTTCCAAAGAATTCGTACCCGCCAGTATCGTTTCCAATAATTTGAATTCCATGAAGCCAGTTTTTATCATAACCTTCGGGTCCACAATCTATAACCGGGTTATTTATTGTATCTCTCGTCCAGGTGATGCCATCAGTTGAAAATGCTCTTCCGACCGAAGGACATGATTCTCCTGCGCCTGTGTAGTACAAAGTATATTCTGTCCCATCAAATAGGACATCTGCTGGAACAACAAATTTATTATCCCAGCTGCTCGAATCTGCTGCAGGGATAAAAACGGGGTTCCCAATATATTCTACCCAGTTCACACCATCTGAAGAGCTGGCCATACCTATGCTGTAAACCGGGCTGGTACTTGACCGACGACCAGCATACCACATTTTATAGTCACTCCCATCATAGACTACCCGAGGTAAATAAGAACTTGCAGCATTCCATTCACCCAATTCACCATACGAAATAACAGGGTTCTTTTCATATTTAGTCCAGATGATACCGTCAAGAGATGTAGCATAGCCGATCTGATAAAGACCTTCGCCTAAAACCATGTTTGCACTATACCACATACGCAGTGTGTCATCGATATTTTTCACACAGGGCATCGTTAAATTAGTATAGTCCCAACTCCCCTCTTCACCATCATTCAGAACAGGAGTGTCCCCATATTTTGCCCACTTGAATTGAGCGTCAATAGTCCCGCAGACCATGAGAAAACAAAGAACAAGAATTAAGGTTTTCATACTACCTCCTACAATTTAGGCTATCGTCTTTTCCTCTTCTCTTTTCCATGGGGGTGCCACTATTGTTTTCAACAAACCAAAGGAGAATGTATGAAACTGTTTTTGGCACCCCCGCTTCTGGATACATTTAAAAATTAAACATTTAAAAGGGTAGGGTCTAACACACAGGGAACAATCTCTTGCTCACAGGGAACATTCAGGAGAAAATGCAGAATGGATAAGCAGAAATTTTAAAGCCTGCACCTTTAGGTGGAGACCTGAAATTTTATCTAGGATGCGAGAGGAGCCAGTAGTTAACCCTTGAAGCTAATTCCAGGAGTCTTGCTCCCTCAGATAGGCGGAAGGTGTTTTTCCAAATTCTCGTTGAAAGCACTTTGTAAAGTGTGAAGGGCTAGAGAAACCCACCTTATAAACTACCTCTGTGACTGTGGATTGTTGATTTCTCAAAAGTAGTGCAGCTCGCTTCAGACGTAGAGAACGAATAAATTCCAGGGGAGTTTGACCCGTAATTGATTTTAGTTTTCGGTTTAAATGTTGGCGACTCATTAAAATCTTCTTCGAGAGTTTGCCTACACTGAAATCCTGATCATCCAGATGTTGACTTATAATCTTGATCGTTTCCTCTAAAAACTTCTTGTCAATGGATGCGAGGTTAAGATTATCAGGTACCAGTGCTATCTCTTTTTGAATCTGTTCTCTCAACAATTGGCGCTGCTTGATCAAATTTCTGATTCGTAGTTTCAATTCATTAGCTTCAAAGGGCTTGGTTAAATAATCATCAGCTCCGGTCTCAAGACCTTCAAGTTTGCTCCCCATATCTGCTTTGGCTGTCAACAGAACAATTGGAATATGACTGGTCCGTTCATCACTTTTAAGTCGGTTGCAAAAGTCAATACCATTCATCTCGGGCATCATAACGTCACTGATAATTAAATCGGGGTTAAGTTTAAGCGTTTGTTGCACACCATCTTTTCCATTTTCTGCTTCATAGCAGACATAATCTCGATCCAAGTGGGAGCGGATGAAGCTGCGTACATCAGGGTTGTCTTCGACAATAAGCAGTCTGGATAGACCCGTGCCAATCCTGTGTTTTTTAACATCATCACTCTCAAGGGCAGTGTCAAACGATGCACTTTCAATGACGAGAGTGTCGTCATCATCACTTTGTGCGCCGATCTCATCGGGGGAAAGATGCTTGTTTCCCAGGGGAATTCTCACAATAAAGGTACTCCCCTCATTTTCATTCGCTCTGACTTCTATTGTGCCTTTGTGCAACTCCACAAGCTCCTTGGTGAGTGCTAGCCCTATACCAGCCCCTTCTCGCTTCCTGGTCTCACCATTGGCCTGGTAAAAACGCTGGAATATTTTCTCCCTCCGTTCCTCAGGAATGCCTATTCCACTATCTGAAATGGCTATGTGAAGTTCCCCATCGCTACTTATTGCGGATTCTTGCCTGATGCCGATGTTGACCAGTATGCTCCCACCCGGGTCTACAAACTTGAATGCGTTGGATAGTAAATTATTCATAATTTTGGTGATGGCCTCTTTTTCGACAAAGACCTGGATGTTTTCAACTAAAGGATTAAAGCCTAAGGAGATATTATTCCTTTCTGCCAGGGAGGCGAAGGACAGGGTTAAACCTTTCAGCAAGGGGATAATATTACACTGGGAAACCTGAATTTTCATTTTTCCTGCTTCCAGCTTTGAGAGGTCCAATAGTTGGGTCACCAACTCCAACAATCGTTTTGCCTGGCGCTGGATGAGATTCAAGTCCTGATCCCAATCACTCCCCCTGAGCTTGCCAAGCATTTTTCCAACCGGCCCAAGGATCAGTGTCAATGGCGTCCTGAATTCATGAGATATATTTGCAAAAAAACGAGATTTGAGTTCATCCAATTCATGGTAGCGTTCTGCTTCCAGGTGTTCCAACTCTATCTGGTGTTGGAGATGGATTTGAGCCATGCGAAATCTGTACAGGATAGTGATTATCGCCACTAAAGATATTAAATATCCAAAATATGCCCAATTCGTTTTCCACCAGGGTGGATGAACAAGAATATGTAGAGAGGTCCCTTCTTCGTTCCACACTCCATCGTTATTTGCGCCCTTCACGAAAAAGTCATACTCACCAGGTGGTAGATATGTATATGTGGCTTTTTTTTCATTTCCAACATACTTCCATTCTGTTTCGTATGGCTCCAGCTTATATGCGTATTGATTCATCAGTGGCTGTGAATAATGAAGTGCAGCGTATTCAATTTCAATATTGGTTTGCTCATGTGTCAAGATTGCTTCCTTCGCTACCGAAATATGTTTTGCCAAAGGTGAATCGGGACCAGCGTGGATTGATTGACGATCGATCCTGAAGTCTGTGATTACTATGGGTGGCGAAATTGGGTTATCAGCCAAACTATCGGGATGGAACCTGTTGTACCCGTTTACCCCCCCAAAATAGATATATCCCTCTTTGTTCCTAAAATGGGCTCCTGGGTTGTACAGCCTGCTCTGGATTCCGTCATCAACATCATATTTCCTGGCCTCGCCAGTCTGTTCATCGAATGCCCACATGCCATTATCTGTGCTAAGCCAGAGGGTCCCATCTTTATCCCCATAGATACCAGCAACATAATTGCAGTTTAATTTTGAATTCTCTTTTGAATAAAACCTGTCTTGCCTGTTTTTTTTATTGTAGCGCAATAAACCTTTTGCAGTTCCAAACCAAATAAGCCCTTTCTTGTTTGCAGACTCATATATACAGAATACAACATGATCTGTCGATAAGGAATTATCCATCGTATCAGCCGCTATAATCGGGCATCCGTCTTCATTGAGTTCCAACAGGAAAAATCCATTTTTCTCTGTCGTGACCCAAAGATCCTGATCACTGTCCTCAAAGATTGTAAGAACTGAGATACCCTGCAGACAGTTTGTTGCCCACCCATTCTTCCGATTGAATAGAGATAAGCCCGACCCGGTTCCCAGATAAAACCGACCCCGTGAATCCTCAAATATAGCCCTTACTCTTGAATCACCGATACTGCCAGCTTTTGCAATATCGTAGTCATATCGAGTAAATGTATCTGCATCCCGATTATATCTATTTAGTCCACCAAAGGCTGTTCCAATCCAAAGAAAATTCGAATGATCCTCAAAAATGCTTAAGATCTGGTTCATGCTTAAACTGCTAGGATCATCAGAATCATGATAGTAACTGGTATACTTTCCTGACTGCCTGTCAAAGCGATTCAAACCATTAAAGGTGCCAATCCAGGCATCACCGATATGATCTTCAAAAATAGACCAGACTGCTTTATGACTCAGGGCACCCGTAAATCCAGGTTCTGGTTTATAGTGCTTTAATTTCTTTTTATAACAGTCAGCTTTAACCAGGCCGTCATTTTCTGTACCGATCCATAAAACTCCTGATTTGTCCACAAACATAGCCCAAATGGTATTGTCCGATATTCCCCCTGGTTGATTTATATCGCTCGTGTAACGGATAAAGCCACGTGTATCAGGATCATAACGATTGAGTCCACCATAATTCGTTCCAAACCAGAGTACACCTTGGTCATCTTCAACACTAGAAAGTACTTCATTGTCGCCGATACTGGTTTCATCACCAATGTCATGTTTATGATGAATAAAATATTCTGTTTTCAGATCAAATCGATCTAGACCACCCGCTCTTGTTCCCACCCACAGATTATTGTTTCTGTCAATGAGTAGTGACCAAACACTATTGTCACTGATGGTGTTTTCATATAAAGGATCGTGTGTATAATAAAGGGCTGTTTCAGTCTCTTTATTAAATTTAACTAAGCCACCATGATTGGTGCCTACCCAAAGATTCCCTGAGCTATCTTCACACATCGCATTTACAAAATTGTGCCACTCAAGGTCGGGTCTGACCTGTTTAAATTTATAATGCCTGAATGTTTTTGTTTTACGATCATATCTATTGAGGATTCCTTCAGAACAGCCAATCCATAATATACCATCACGATCTTCATATATAGATCTAACTGTGTTGCTACTGATGCTATTCTTATCATTTGGGTCGTGGGTAATACGAGAAAAGCTATCCTCATCTCTAGAATATCTGTAAAGACCACCACCAAGGGTACCCGCCCAGAGAACACCTGATCTGTCTGCAAAGAGACTCCATACAGTTTCTCCCACAAGCATGGGATTATCAGATTCCCTCAAATAATACGTAAATCTTGATCCGTCATATTTGTTCAGTCCTGCGCCTGTCCCAAACCACATAAAACCATAACTGTCTTGATAAATGCTAAATACATGTGGGTCAGAGAGGCCCTGCTCAATCGAGACCCTCTCGAATTCAAGATTTAATGCTTCTGAATAGGTAAAATTTGGTGCTAAAACAAGAATGAGCAGGCATAATTTTATACAATTCAAATTAATGATTAATTTGGTCAATCAAAAACCCCCAGAACACGAATATTATTAAATGTTTCGGTGAATCTAAGTTAAAAGTTGCTTAATGTAAAGAATTCCAGATACGATTGAGAGACGCAGCAGAACTTATGCTATCGTCGCCCAGAGTTTTCTGCTCCTGGGAAAAACCTTGTAATCTTGACCACCCTATCAGGCATTCACGAAGATCATCCATCTACAGATGTTTGTCCTGAAATGCTAACAGTGAGACTTGTTAATTCTACGAGAAATCAGCTGGAGCTTCCATCATTTTTACCTAGGCGGGATTTTAATATCAATCACTAACCCCGCGATTTAACGCGGGGGGATGTGTATCATGATACATCGAAGGGCTTTAGCCCAACTACTTTCAAGTTTAGTTGGGCTAAAGCCCTTTTTTTAACCCTGCTTGCAAACCCCAGCTTAAAAGCCGGGGCTACTTCAACAGCAGCCATTTATTGGAGCATTTTTACGCCACTCTTGATTTTACCATAATTTAGCACGACAATATTTATTATATATAATTATCACCGTATATTTTTCTTGCACTTGGACCAATCATTTTTTATAATTGATCCAATCAACCCTACAAAAGGAGGAATTATGCAACGCAATAGCGTGAACAAGGTGCTATTGGTTGGACGTACCGGCAGCGATGCTGATATGAAGTACACAACCAAAGGTCTGGCCATTGCCAACATTAGCATGGCTACCACAGAGACTCGAAAAAATGGGAAAGGTGAATTCGAAGATACCACAGAATGGCATCGAGTTGTCATTTTTGGCAAGATTGCCGAATTTACTGAAAACTATGTTAAAAAGGGCGCCCTCATCTACGTTGAAGGCCGCCTTCAAACCCGCTCCTGGGATGACAAAGAAGAGAAAAAACACTTCATGACAGAAGTCGTCGCCGACAAGCTGACCATGCTGGGTGGCTGGAAAAAAGGGGATAAAGAAAAAGAGCCTGTAGCCGTTGCTGAGGGCGAGGAGGAAGTTCCCTTCTAAAACTGTTCTCCTTCCCGGGAAGTTACGCCGGCCGGCACCTCCAAAGAGGATGATCCTTTCCCCGGATTGGGCTTACCAAACCAGAGTAAAACCTAAAAGCTGAATAACCGAAGCTTACAATTTCAGATGGACTACCAGGGACTAAATCTTACGAAGACTCGTAGAGATCTCGCAGATTAGCCTGTGCTATATCCACGAACACCTCTGCCATTTTCTCAGTGATATCCTTGAAAAAGACCTGACCCTTTTCTGCAGTAGCCTGTCGTGGGTCACCGATACCGGTATCATTTGTTGCCAGAGACCATTTGCGTTCTGTCCAAGCCAATCCATCCCTGAAACTCTTAAGCTTTAACTTATTTTCTTTTCCTGGACCAGCCTCATCCAGGGGTCGCACCAGATCAGGTCTGAGATGGAGCATTAGCGAGGTTTCCATTTCATCAGCATGATCACCATCATTGTCAAAGTACTTGTTCTTATCCAGGACGGAATACCAGTTTGTGAAGGCCAAAAACATATCAGGGTACTGCAAGCCAAGCTCGCGCAGGACGGGTTTAAATTCATTGCCACCATGAGAATTAAAGATCAGAAACTTTTGCACCCCCTGTCGATCCAGGACATCCAAAATATCCCCCACAATGGCTGTAATGGTACTGGGATTAATATTTATATCTAGATAGATATCTGTCTGCCCAGTATTCACGCCAAAAGGGATAGTAGGTAAAACCATGACTCTGGCCCCCTGCTCATGAGCCAGACGTGCGGCTTCAGCTGCCAGATGATCAGACTCTATGATGTCAGTGGCGTAAGGAAGATGGAGGTTGTGAGCTTCGGTGGCGCCCCAGGGCAACACAACCAGATCCACTTCCTGCTCTTTCACTTGCTTCCAATTACTTTCTGCTAATAAATAGGGTCGCATATGCACTCCAAATTACTATTTAAAAATTATTTAAATCCAAGTACTCTCATCAGGATTCTTCTAGCTTCTACTTCCCATCGATCTTAACTACAAAAACCAGAACCCCACCTGATAAATAGGCGAGAACATCCAAAGGGTCACGAGTTGCAGACTTGTCTATCATGGGGACAATCCCTTCAAATATGATACTGAAGAGTAAGACCGCCCCTAAAACATGAAGATGATTTAATTGAAAGTCGTGAGGGATAATCTCGAGTTTGAGAGATAAATATACAGATAAGGGTAAATAAACTGGCAGGGCCAATATATCCCCTAAATAATTGTTGAGAAACCCGCTATCAGGGAAGATCGGGATAAGCAGGATTCGGTTGAAAACATATATAGCAGTTGAGACTCCAGCCAATATCATCAAACGCCTAGACTCTGAATACTGCTCCAGCTTAACTACCAATCTCTTGACCTAAATCTCTTTTATAAGTCTCATGAATATAGCTTTCCAACCACTTATTATATTTCTTCAGATCCCGATCGCGCATTCCATTCTTACGCCATTTTGCCTGCATCTCTTTTGTTTTTTCAATGATTTTACGCTCAGCAGGCAGAATCACATCGAGGAGACCCGTTCCCTCCTGATTTGTTAATTGCGAATGTAGAAGATAATCCTGGCCATTGCCACCTTTGACCGGGAAACAGCTTTGTTTTAACTCCATCGCCGCCGCATTTATTGGGGTTGGGGCGCCATTATGAGAAATAACTAGATCTGGAAGCAGAGCTGCAGACTTTACCCAAACCGGTGTTACCAGGGTAACGGGTTGCCATCCAAGGACGGTCCACAAGGTGGTTAGTTGCGGATCTTCAGAAGGGAGTGCCCCTTGGACCAGGAGCGTGGATGCGCTAGCGTGGCGCACGACATAATCCTGAAAGTGGACGAACTGCTTGTCATCTCTATCCTTTGGCAGCGGACCATTGCGCAGATCCTTGTCCAGCAAACCGTGTTTAAAATTTCGCGTAGCTTCCCCCAAAATAAAATCTACTGAGATCGCTTTCTGCTTACTGAAAAGCTCAGTAGTAACTCCATGACGGATGAAACCATAGCCCTTCTCCTCCGTTCCCGATATAGAAAAATTGGTTCGAATAAGATACCCCGCCGGGGCAATCTCAGGATCGCTTACATCGTATTTGGTATAGTCATAGTAGCCTTTTTCGTAATAGGCTGCTCCACCCTTGGCATCGATGACCCCAAAATTGGCTGCCAGACCCCAACGCCCCACTGAACTATCCATAAATGCTTCGAAATCGCTGAGGTCAGTACAGACTTCCAACACTGCCCGCATAAAGAGACCTTCCTGATCATCTGGTGCATCACAAACTTGACCTTCGTTCAAATTGTAGGAAGCGGTATTCATAATGGCAAATCCAACTTCATTTGAGCCCATCCAGATCTGCTGTGAAAGGGTATCAATTGTATTTGCAACGCCGACAAAATCGTATTTAATGCCATCGATATAGACCAGCTTGTTTTCCACATCCCCCGTGTCCCGATGTTTCCAGAGCAGCGGTCTGCCATCATCGGTGGCCTTGCCACTCACGACTGCAGATGTACAGGAAAATCCTGAAGTTATGAGACTTAGTAAGAGAATACCCACTTTTACATGTTGATGCATTCCAGATCCTTTCTCCAGATTCTGCTCTTAAATGTTCAATAGAGCAATCAAGCTCAAGGCTATAATATTCAGACCCAACCACAAAGCAATATTTCTGTTTTTCTTAGACATTCCTGACCTTTTTATCAATTTCGAGTTCTTGGGTGTCCAGTTTAAACTGCCGGCAATTGTTAACCAGTAAATATATGCCTTGACCTATGCAGCACTTTGGGCATATTTTGGGCTAATGAAACCATTTGGACAAATTTATACCTGCCGTCTTCTGCTCCTCTTCCTATTAACCTCGGTCTCCGTGACCTTTGGAGAGATTCTTCATCTGAAGATCCCTTCTGCAGCTTTATCGGACAGCAATCGAGTCATTGTAGCGACACCCACGAACTACGATGAAAACACAAAGAATACCTATCCCTTCATCATTATGCTGCATGGCTGGAGTGGCGATGAGACCCAGTGGGAAGACGACTCAGAGCTACAGGTCTTGAGTGATAAATATAATGTTCTGTTGGTCCTGCCCGATGGTGGATATGATGGTTGGTGGGTCGATACAGATCTTACTCCGGGCAGAAATTATGACACCCATATCCGTCAGGAGCTCAAGATATGGATCATAAATAACTTCAATGGCTGTGGTGATCCTGCACACCAGGGGATCCTGGGCTTGAGCATGGGTGGCTATGGCTCCATCATGCAGGCCCTAAAATATCCTGGTGAATATGCTGCTGCAAGTAGCCTCAGTGGTATCATGGATATCTCTCGCCATCCAGAAAATTGGCATATGTATGCTGCCTTCGGTCCCTATACTGAGGATGCCGTGACCTGGAAGCTTAACAACCCCATTGAATTGCTTAGCCTGAAGAAAGCCAAAAAGACCCCGCCACTGCAACTTATTTGCGGCCGGGATGACTTCGCTTTTCCTGAAAATCAGGATATGGCTACAAAATTAAATCAATTGGGGTATACAGTTGATTTCCGAGAAGAAGCCGGGACCCATTCACACACCTTCTGGAAAACACATGTTGAGACAGCAGTCGCATTTCTAGTATCGAATTTTAGCGGTTTATAGGGGGGGTTTCCAGCTTCAATTAAGCTTAACGATTTTCCGAATAAAAACATCCGAACCACTTACAGCCCTGAGGAAATAAATACCTGAATCCAGGGTTTTCCCATTTAATGATATCTCATGCTTCCCTGATGTAAGAAACTCATCCTGGATCAGAATTTGAATCATGCGTCCGCGTACATCCAGCAGACTCAATGAAACTCTAGCACTTGCTTCCAGCTCTATATCTATCCTGGCGTCTGGATTAAAGGGATTAGGGTAACTCGAAATAAGAACCGGGCTTGGGGGATTTAGGGGGACACGAGTTTCGATAATCGATGTGGGATTCCCGAGTAGGGATTCAATCACCGCGATCATCGCGCCCGGCTCATATTCATGTTTTGCCAATCTGACAATACCATCTTCATCCAGGATAAAATCACGTGGATAAGGAGATGCTGCCCCAGGCAAATTATAATCACCATATATGCTCTTATTATCGCGAAGCACGGGGAATGTGATTCCCTGGTCTTCAATAAAGTCATGAATGGCAGATAATGGTTCATTCGATATTCCGATCACCTGCAAACCTTTTTCGGCATATTCCTGCCAGATAGAAATCTCTATATCCGAAAACTCCGGAGCGCAGACTGGTCACCAAGCCGTGAAAAATGCCATGACAACAGGTCTACCCAGATAGGTTTCATTGGTAATAGTACCATAACCATTCACAGATTCCAGTTCAAACGGAGGAGCTTCGTCCCCAACCATTGGCCCATAGGGATGATTCCCTTGAAATTTAATATTGATCCTTTCTTCATCGGGATCATTGGTATCAAAAACTAAAGCACCCTGCCAACTGAGGACTCCAGGTTGATAGACTACCTGAGCTTCCATGCTACTACCCGCTGCGATAGTTTGAGAAGGGAATAGCACAGAAAAGTCGGAATTGTTCATCTCCACATTGGATATTTGCAGAGGTAAAGATCCCGAATTTTGAATTCTCAATGGAAGTGTGTCAGTTACAGAACTTAAGGTTCTGGGGAACTCTAATCTTTTCGTTTCCAGATCAATATCCGCTGCAAGCACATCCCCGAACTCAAAGATGGTGAGCAGCCTCCATTCTGCTGAGATAATGAGGTCACCTGCTGAAGCCAGTGCCATGACGCGCCCACCTGTGTTCTTATACCCCACGAGACTGAGTTCATCTCCCAAGTACTCCAGAATCTCAACATCATCCCAATCAGAAACAGCCAGGCGACCATTGCTAGCAGAGACTCTGGACGCATACCCCGTGGTGTTATAATTATCTATTAAAATTGGATTAGCAGGAATGCTAACATCTATCATATCCACCCCTGCAGCTCCCACGGCGACAAAGAGTCTGTTATTTGAAAGCGCAAGATCTTTTGCCGTTCCACTGGTTTGGATGGAACCAATTACGCCAGGCGTGGCATTTCGGAGATCGACGATCTTTACGCCAGCGGCACCATCTGCAATGAATAAAAGATCATCTGTTGCCAGGGTAGCCCAGGCGTTTTGGCTAGGGATCACACCTATGGTTCTCGTAGATATTGGATTTGAGACATCAACAATTTCCACACCTTGCTGGTGGCGAGCGAGATATAGCCTTGAGCCCAGGAGTTCTGCGTGTTCATAACGACGTTCACTCTCACTTGCATCAAAATGGGTTGCCAGATAGCTCGGCTGTTCCGGATTGGTGACATTCAGGATATGAACGCCACAGTCTCTCCCAACACCATAGGCGTAGTTATTATCAGCAGCCCAGGCATAGACTCGACCCCAATCACATCCACTCGCTCTATACGAAGATAAAACCTGGGGACTCGCGGGGTCACTAATGTCCACAATATTCAAACCACCCAGACCAGCTGGGATATAGGCTAGATTTCCGTTGAGGTAAACATCCAGTAGCTCAAAGTTATCAAGGGTCGTTTTGGACAGGATCTTCAGGTTCTTTGCTGGGGATGATCCGGCAAAAACCATGAGAGTCATTAAAATCAGATGTCGATGTCGTAATGTTAACCTCATGTTGTTAAGATACGATTCGGATATACATGCTCTGTCTGCAGGACGACATTCTGCAAAGCTTAGTGGTTCTTTATGTTCTAAATGGAATTGGATTTAAAAGAAAAATGGGCTGCGGGTTGACATTTTCCGGTATTTTATTACCAGTAATAAAATACCGCCGATGCGTGCCAAACCCCGCAACCCAAGATTTCAAGGACACAAATGTAATGTAGCTTTGAGGGTGCTTGTCTGTGTCATCTGAATGACAGAAACAGTATTTTACTTCGTCAAAGGGTCAAGTTTGAGGGTGTAAGGTCAATCCTTGGGGTAATTTGTTGAAGCTGTATCGTACCTGACCTGACTCATGGAAGCCGACTCATCACTTAAGAGCTTATAGAGTACTGGGTCCTGCAAAAGGTCAGAAATTTCAACCATATTTCCATTTAGCTCACATCTGGATAGTACAGCTCTGATCCCATGGCTATAATCAGCATACCAATTGACATGTCCGCTATAGAGGGGTTGAATCGGAGATCCATTTTGATAGTGCCAACCATAGATCACGACTTTTGTGGGATTGTCGGCAATTCGATTGGAAAGGATAACGTCCTTCTTATGCCCTGCCACTAGTTCACCCAGTGGATCATCTTCAATCGCTGCATTCCGTGAGGCTCGAACCATTCTGTTGTGCTGGGCAAAGACATTAACCGTCACCATGGCCGCACTGGGTGGAATTGGCTCAGGTGCCAATTTTACTGTAGCCGCTTCCCAGATAAGATCAACCATCTTCCGGGTTGGCAGGGTCCCACCGATGAGATCCATTACCCTCTGAGCAAGAATAGGTGTCATGGGCATGAGTAGGTGATTCTCATCAGAACCCAGTGACAGATAATCAGGAGTAACATAAAAGCATATTTCATAGAGGTTATCCTGGATGGTTTCAGAAAATGTGACCGGCACCATATCTCTCAGAAATTCTGGTACATTACCCCTAGCAATCTCGTTATATATTGCTGTCTCACGGGTCTCAAGATTCAACTTGTCTAAATCGACCACCAGGGAATCTCCGGAAATTCCATCAGTAGGTGGCGCAGCAATATCAAGGGTATAAACAGGCACGAGGACACCGCCACCGTCTATGGCAAATGGAACCTTGGTTTCTTCACAGGACACAAAACTGGAGAGCATGAAGAGGAAAATGACAACTCGAAAGAGCGCTGAAATGGGATTAATGGAGAAAGTATCATTCATTTTCATATAGAATGGTCCGGGGTTGAGATGAACACTGATCTAATCTATTATCTACCAGGCTTGAGCCAACAAAGATATGACTCTTGGTCTTAATTCCCTTCCTCTCCTTATCATTCACCTTATTTTGTTGCTATGAGAACAGTTTTTCCCACAGAATTAATATTCAATGAATACGGCTCTGCCCGTGAGGGTACCATCCTGTTTTTACACGCTAACAGTTATTCGGCAAAACTATACAGGCCTTTCTTGGAACCCTTCAGAGATGACTATGAAATTTTATCCCCCGATCTCCCCGGTCACGGTGATTCCAGGTGGTCAGGACGTATTCAGAATTGGAATGACCTGGCAGATTATTACATCGAGATGATTGATAAAAATCCACCCCAAAGCCCCCTCGTTGGTATGGGACATTCCATTGGTGGTGTTTTGACCCTCATCATGGCCATCAAACGCCCTCAATGGTTTTCAAAGATTATCCTCCTGGATCCGGTTATGCTGCCAAGACGAATTTTGTGGGTAATACGAGTACTTCGAATTTTTTCTCTGACTCATTTGGTCCCACTGGCAAAGACAAGCAAACGACGGAAACAACATTTCCCTTCCCTGGAAGCCGCGTTGGAACACTATTCCAACAAAGCGGTTTTTGCTCAATGGCAACCGGAATTTCGACAGGCCTACGTGGATACCTGCATACATGCTACAGAAAGTGGACAATACCAACTTTCATGCGCACCTGAACTTGAGTCTAGTATTTATCAATCTATCCCCCTGCAGGTTTGGTCTCTACCCAAAAAGCTAACCATTCCCTCTCTTTTCATCATTGGTGAAAACTCCGACACTGTCAATCAGCATGGCTTACTGCGTTTAAAACGATTAGGCGGAAATCATGTTGTGAAAAGCATTGATGGAGGACATCTTTTCCCCTTTGAGAAACCCGCTCGATGCATAGATATGATCAAGGAATTCCTGGCAGAATGAGAATTGAGATACATGGAAATACAATAAACACCCAGATCCTGGAGCAGGCTGTTTCTGTTCTAAAGAATGGCGGGTTGATAATTTACCCCACTGACACGGTCTATGGTATCGGATGTGATATTACTCAGAAGTCAGCCATTGAAAAGATCTACCGCGTGAAGGGTATGCGGACACAAAAACCATTAAGCTTTGTATGCTCTGACATCAAAGATATCTCAAAATACGCAAAAATATCCACTGCAAATTATCGTATCTTGCGCCGATACCTTCCCGGTCCCTATACATTTATCCTTCCTGGAACCAAGGAGGCTCCCAAGGCGCTCATCTCAAAACAGAAGACTGTTGGCGTCCGCATCCCAGATCATCCACTCACCCTGGAAATAGTAAAGGCTCTGGGAAACCCGATTATATCGACCAGTGTGAATATCAGTGAACAAAGCTTTGCCAGCGATCCCCAGGAGTTCTTTGAATATTATGAAGGCAAGGTTGATCTGCTCCTCGACTCTGGTCCAACCTGGGCAGAATTATCATCCGTCATCGATATGACGAATGATGAACAGCCTGTTGTTATTCGTGAAGGTCAGGGAGATATTAGCTGGTGTACATTTTAATCTTTTTGAAAGGCGGCTGTCATGGCTAAAGTAACCCTTAAAAAACTCGACAAATCCTACGGTGAGACCGAGATCCTGCATGGAATCGATCTCAAGATCGAGGATGGTGAATTTGCCGTTCTGGTGGGACCCTCCGGATGTGGTAAATCGACAACCCTAAGGATTGTTGCCGGTTTGGAAGAATCCAGTGGGGGGGATATTTATATCGGCGATGTGCGCGTCAATGACATCGAGCCAAAAAATCGTGATATTGCCATGGTCTTTCAGAATTATGCCCTCTACCCCCATATGAATGTCTATGAAAATATGGCCTTTGGCCTGCGTTTGAGAAAATATTCTGACCAGGAGATCAAGGAAAGGGTGGAAGAAGCGGCTGATATCCTGAGTATCCAGGATTATCTACAACGACGACCCAAGGAATTGTCTGGAGGTCAGCGTCAACGAGTTGCCGTTGGTCGTGCAATCGTCAGAAAACCCTCCGTCTTTCTTTTTGATGAGCCCCTCTCCAACCTGGATGCAAAACTACGTGTCCAAATGCGTACTGAGATCAAGAAATTGCATGCTCGTCTTAAAACGACCATGATCTATGTGACCCACGATCAGGTGGAAGCCATGACCATGGGTGACCGAATTGTTGTCATGAAAGACGGCTATATCATGCAGGCTGACGAACCGCTTAAAATCTACGATAGACCCGATAACCAATTTGTGGGAAGCTTTATTGGATCTCCTGCCATGAACTTTTTCGAGGTAACTGTTACAGAGGATGCTCTGGTAAATGAAAAATTCAATCTCGCTCTCAGTGGTACTCACAAGCAACTTCTCAAAGATTATCTGGGAAAAGGGATACAGATAGGTATCCGACCAGAGCACTTCAAACTGAAGGAAACGCCAGCCAGCATTCCTGCACAATTAGAAGTGAGTGAATTAATGGGAAATGAATCCTACCTGTATTGTACAACAGGAATAGATTCATTTATTGCTCGTGTTTCTGATAATACCCCCAGAAAAACAGGCTCTGATATCACAGTCTTTGCAGATCCTGAATCCTATCACTTCTTTGAACTGGAATCTGGGAAGCGAATTATTTAAACCTGCCCCTGGACTATTCCGGTCCTCGTATCATCTGATACATAGCATCCCAGGGTGGCAATATGATCGGCTCCTTATCCAGAGCCTCCAATGTTTTTTTGTCCAGATATTTCTTGGGCAGGATAACACCGTACAGATATTGATCAAACCAGGCATCATCCATGAGCCAGTACCCCTCGTTTCCGCGTTCATCCCCCCAGGAATTTTCCACCCGCCATTGTCTCGGTTGATTGTCCAAAAGGTCGACGCCAATAAAGACCATAGCATGGGTAGGAATTGACTCACCATAGAGGATCTGCTCAGACTTGCTCAAGCTGACATCAACACCCATGAGAGCTTCATAATCATAGATGCCTCGTACCATGAGACCATCAGAGCCTAATTGTTCCTGTCCAACATCACAGGCAAACCAGACAGCTTCATCATCTAGGATGGCATTCAGGGTTTGTGTTTTAATGGCTTCAACTGGGATGTTCAGGACTGACATATTCGGTTTTTCGATCATATCTCTGTCCAATTTAATACTGTAGGTCTGATAGTATTCTTTGGTTGGATTCTGTAACAGATAGACATAATCGGCCAAATCTTGTTTCACAACCTGATCTCTAAATTGTGTTGGCGTATAGGTGTATATTTTACTCAGTTTCCCTTTTTTATCCTCGTATTGCCAGGTGAATGATTGAGGTGGTTCCCCTAGGGCAAGAGCCAGAATCCGATACACATCAGACATGGTTTCACGCTGAATTTTCACATGTTGGTCGGGCTTGGCACCTCTTATGGCGGCAGCAGCCTTACGCAACCGCTTTTTTAAAAGCATATTCATTTCTTTCGTGTTCGAACTGGCATAGGTTTCTGGCATGGCGGACATGGGAACCAGGCCATATTTGTCAACCAGGTCTACCACCATGTTCCATTGTCCCCCATCACCAATAGGTGAATCCAATAAAAATTCCAATTCTCGATCGTGAATATCTCTTTTACTCATGAATGCCATTTGATTCACGAACAGATTGGCTTTTTCTAGCTTGTCGTAGAAAAACAGAAAGTTTTGTGAGAATTCGAATTCCTCAAGCTTGTATTTATCAATCATAGCAGGGCGCAAAATATTCAATCCGGCAAACAACCAACAGCGTCCAGTGCTTTTTTGATTACTGATACCCTCTACATCGATTTTATCTGAAAAATAGTGCTGCTGCTTAATGCGAGTGGCACGATCCACTGCCAAAGACTTGATGCTGTTCCCTGCCAGGGCATTTTGCCTGGCAAGATTTCCTTCATTTTTCTGGAAAGTCTTCGCGTAATTTGAAATTTCTGTTTTTGTCAGTGCCTGAAAATCCTGTCCATAGGCCATTGTGACCAGTAAGATCAGAAGAATTGATATATACATTCTCATAGTGGTTCCCCTCAGATTTGGTGTCATGTTTTGATGCATATAATATAGTTATTCAGATGGCGATTGCTTATCACCAACTTTGATCAAATCCTGATATTAGGGATAGTTAATGCGCAAGAAAGTCCAAAATTTCATATGCAGGTAGCAGCATCTTCAAGCTGCAGTGAAACCAGCTTAATTACGAGTAAGCTTCAATACCCTTTCTGTAATTGTAGAAACAGGGATACAGGCCGGGTTCACAAGCACCTCGGCATTCGAATACGTCACACTGGAAATCACACGTTCATCATTGCTTGATACTGCAACATAGGTGACCTCAAGCTGATTACCTGAAAGTGTAAAGGATCCATCGATATCCAATGCGTCTACCACTAGGTCTAGGTTGAAAATACCGCTTGTCGTATCTGCGGACCAGGTACCATCTGAGCTTAATCCAGAGATGAGAACACTTGGAGCGCAGCCTGTTCCCCAGTTAACCGGCAGGGAACCAGAGAGGGTTCCACTCAAGTCACTTCTCAGGCTCACGGTTCCGCCGATGGGGACAGCATCAGTATCTGTATATATATCAGATTCAGCCAAGATCACGGTTCCGGCAATAATCGCGAGTGATTCGACGCCATTTTGTGATGTGACAAAGACCAGATTTGTATCTCGCAGAGTTGTAGCTTCCACATTAATAGTCATTTCAGTCAAGGTATAGGTGCCAGTCAGCGGGTGATTGATTTCAGAAGGGGTCTCCGCATCTTCACAGCCAATCAATAGGCCTCCAAAAATTCCAATGGTAACACCAACTCTGATGGTTTTGTACATCTTAGACCCTCCTTGAGAGCAAAAAGGCCGCAGCAGCGGCCTTTTTGCATATCTGATAACTTATGACTTAAAAACTCTTCTGAAGACCTAAAGCAAAAACCGTTGCAGTTTTTGCATAAATATCGTTGCCGGTTCCTGCAGGTACTGCAGTATTGGCACCATCTTCATAGGTCGTGTTTGAGAATCCAAGGGAAACAGCCATCTTTGGATTCAACTTATACTTGGCTCCCAGACCGATTGTATTGGAATTCAAGCTGTAACTAAGATCGGACTGATAGGCATCCATGGCACCTGAGGTGGCCATATTGAAACCGGCACTGAGTGTCAGGGCCTCTGATAATGCGAATTCAGCACCCAAAGCGAGTTCAGACCCGTTGTCAACATCATCTTCCTTACCATCCCAGTTTGCAGCCGTATTGAAATACATATTGTAATCCAGGGCGACATTCAAGGAAGGCATAAGGAGATATGATACCCCAATACCCATCATAGCTGGCATATCGGCATTTGTCTCGGCACCATCAGGAAATAGACCCGAACCATCAACTGTGGTTTCATTGGTCAATACGAGAGGTGCCAGCATTTCATAGCGGAGACCGATATTCAATTTATCCATAAGACTGATATTCAGTCCAACTATGGGGGCGAAACCGGAACCAGTTTGTGTTGCATCAACTTCAACATCTGCAGTTCCAACGTCAAGAGCCAAACCCTGAGCGGTATAGCCAGCAGCAGTTGCAGTTGCTGTGGCAGCTGCTGTGGTATAAGCACCTTGAGCAATAGTTGGAGTCCAAGTTGTCGCATCAAAGCCTGGAACACCTAATTGTGTAAAACCGGCTGCTATAGCATCAACTTGTGCCTGTGTCATGCTTCCGCCAAGAACAAGATTACTAAAACTGACGCTGCCAGCACCACCAGTAATAAGTGGCTGTAAACTAGCAGCACCAGTAGTGGCAGCATCAGCAGCACCAGTATATAGGGCTGCAACACCACGCATGACATTACCAGGAATCATATCACCAGCAGCGGTTTCAACCATGATGTCTTTGAGATGTCCAGTGTAAGTGTTTGAGGCTGAAAAATAACGAACTCCAGCAGAAACTGAGATCATGTCATTGATGGCATAAGAGACAGAAGCCTGCCCACCGAGGTAGGTTGATGAGCCGTTAAATACAACATCCAGATTATATCCTGTTACTCCAGCGGCTGCCATCATGGGAACCAATGCAGAGGCAGGAGCTTCAAAAGATGGTAATCCATCAGCAAATTCAGCACTCCCACCACCACCAATAGGCACAAAACCAGCAGAAAAAACGAGCTTGTCCATCTTGTATGCGAAATAAAAGTTAGGGAATACAGGGGCAAATGTGGTCCCCTCATATTCACCCTTGTTAAGTGTAGCCAGATCACTTGTGATCGTCCTACCCTGTGTAATTGTTTGACTACTCAGATACAGATGCATTCCATTGTCCAGCTTGGTCAAACCAGCTGGATTAAAGAATACAGCATCCAAATCGGTAGATGCGTTACGAGCCATCATGCGGATCTGTTCAGCACTCTGATTCGTGTTTTCTACCATGCCGCCACCAAATGCGATGCTGATCATCAGCAGTAGAGGTAATACGCGCAACATCTTACTCATCATTTTCTCTCCTTGTTAATTGACTAAATACAGAAGCAACTTGTATATCCGTATCTGTTGAATTGTAATCACCTAAATTAGAAGTGCTTTTCACTGAAGCAAATCAAAATGTGCCTAAGTAAAATGCTCAGGTTTGTATACTAGAAGTGAACATACCAGCCGGTCTGTTCATTAATTTGCTTTTCCCGGATCACAAATCCCCGAGGTGCTGTGTTTTCAGGGACAACGATATAGTTCTGTATTTGCTGAAAAAGTTCTGCATTAGTCAGCAGTTGAGCAGGGTCTATCAGTAAACCAATCACCATCAACTGATACTCCCCGGGTTCCAATTGGATAAAATACTCTGCCTTCACAGTACCTGGGTTTATAGGGTCGCCATAAGTGATAAAGTGATCGACGACCTTATATCCTGGCTCATCAATTCTTTCGAAGGCTACATTCTTATTAAAGACCACCACCACCGCCCCTGCCAGCGAATCCGGCCAGACTGGATCGAAAATCACGACACCACTGACACCAGCGATAGCCTCCAGGCTATCAGGCTTTTCACAAGAAATGGCACAAATAAGGAGCAGACTTATAAAAAGTGCGCGCATTAGAATCGCCTCTCAAGTGTAAAAGTGAAAATGCGTTCTTCTTCAACGTTTCGCTCAAGCAAGGTGTAGTAGTATTGAAACATATTCTCCACACGTAAAAGCAGACGCCAATCCCTATATGCCGTGCCCAGTCCAGCATTCCACACATGTATTGGAACACGTATATCCTGACCCGTGCGTGAAATCTCATCAAAAAGCTCCACACTTTCGACGCGGCTGGCGTAGCGATATTCCAGCGATGCATCCATCCCCCAATGATGGAGCCCCAGAGTACCATTATAAAAATATCGGTGCCGGTAAGACAGGGTATCCTGAATCGCCCCTGCGTCATTCAATTTGACTGGATCTAACAAGGTAAAGGCGGACTTGTAATCTACTGTATTATCAAAAGCACTCATAACCAGGCCCAGTTCAAGCCCCATAATTCTGGCATCTGCAATATTGGTAAAATGAATAACCGCATCCATGTTTGGTACGGGTTCAATAAAATTTTCAAAGCGATTGTGGAAGACAGCTGCATCGAATTTGAGTAGATCCAGAACACCTATTTGGCCTGCAAATAAGACAAGCCCAAACTCACTATTAATACTGGTTTCTGAGATGAGATCTGGATTGGGTTCCACAGTGAAAATGCTACGCCGCGTAGATGTAAACATCTCTGCTACAGTGGGAACCCGGAAGCCCTTGCCCGTCGATGTACGCAGCGCTAGCCAGGGTACTGGCTTCCAGTTGATTGCCAATTGAGGAGCGAAAACCTGATCCTGCGTTTTACTATCTACCTTGTAGGTTTCCATGCGACTCCCAACTGACACGGTAAAGTCAAGAATCTTTCTTTCCAGGGAAAGAAAGGCAGCCGCTGAATTACTCGTATGCTCCCCAAAGATTTGCGCATCTACTGCATTCTGCTGAAAAGAGGCACCAAGAATACCTGCAAAATTATTTGTCCAGTTCTGAGATACCTGAATCTCCTCATAGTATCTCCCCTCATTCGAGTTTTCCGCTGTTGAGCCAGATGAAGTCCAGGTATTCAAGTAAGCATTCGCCTTGGTCTTGATGACCAACTGTGGTGAGTAGACATAATTATAGTGACCGTTGAGGATGGTTTTTGTACCCTCGGTGAAATCATTTTCTGATCCAGCTGGAGCTTCAAAGGGGCTGGCAGGACTTTTCCAGATGGACAGCAGGCCCTCTTTATCATCTAGAATGTTGAAAAATACGGCAGCGCTATGTGCGTTACCAAAATTCATTTTGAGTTTACCAGATAGATTCAGGGCTTCTTTCCAGTTCAATTGCATAAATCCATCATCTCGTCGCTTTTGAATCCTGAGCCAGAATCCCTGTTTACCGATCCGTCGGGAATGGGAAATTTCGGTATTATATATTTTTCCGGGGGAATCTCGCCATTTCCATTGTTCCACTCGAGGCTGACTGTACACACCTACTTTGGTGGAAATGCGGGTCTCGGGCTGTGGGGGTGGGTTGCGGGTAATAACATTCACCACGCCTCCCATGGCGCTTGACCCATACATGGCTGAGCCACCTGATCTGACGATTTCAACCCGATCGATCTCAGAGGTCGGAACCGTGGCCCAGGTGACATTTCCTCCGGCACTTCCCAACATGGGAATACCGTCCAGCAATAGCAGTGAGCGTGTGCCGGCTCCCAGTGTATATCCAGAGGTTCCCCTGATATTTAGCTGCCCTTTAACTGTTGAAACACCAGGTTCGTATTCAAGGATATCTATCATACTTACCACTGCCTTGGACTGGATTTCTCGGGATCCAATTGCAGAAATGGTAAAGGGTGATTCCAGGATGTCCTGCTCTTTACGGCTAGAGGTCACCACAACCTGGGGTGAAGCTAATACATTGGTGTTGAGTTTTACATCAAGCTCAACAGGAAGACCCTCCACGATATCAATTCCTTTTTCAGAATGAGGTGCATAACCCATCATGCTGAAGGTGAGTGTAAAACTGCCCACGGGGAGATCATTTATCTGGTAATTTCCCTCAAGATCTGAGCTGGTGCCCATTGAACTGCGCTGGATCTGTATATTGACCCCCGGCAATGGCATGCCTGACCTGGCATCTACAACTTTACCGGAAATACTATTCTGTGTTTGAGAAAATAAAGGCTGGGCAATAGCCATGAGGAAAACAAGGCTATACCAGACTGACTCGATAAGTCGATTATATTTGTTTAGAATTGATCGCATTAAGTTGAAGAATATAGCGTTCTACGAGAGGCAGTCAATGTGAAAGAATAAACCTGTTTGGTTCGTTTCACTCTCTGAAAACAGGTTTATCAGCGCACAGAATGGCGTTTGTTCAGATAGGCTAACAAGGCCACATCCAGGGATTGGTCCGTACTCAGGGGGATGTAATCCACATGCTGTTCTCTACAACGCACACCTAGTGTCGTCCGGAAATTCTCAACTGCTTTCTGATATTCCTTCTGGATATGCCATGGTTCAGTTGCTTTAACTTCGCCGGATTCCATATCTTTGAATTTGGTATGCGCATCAAAAGAAAAATCTATTTCCCGAGGATCCAGCACATGAAATACCAGAACCTCATGACGATCATGTCGAAAATGTTTCAGTCCATGCATGATATTGTCCAGATCATCCAACATGTCTGAGATGATAATAACTAAGCCCCGCCGGTTAATCCGATCAGCAAGATGATGTAGACTATGGCCGATGGAGGTCTCTTCACCGGGTGTTACATTTTCCAGCTGAGTAAGGATATTATTCAACATGGAAGGACGTGATGAAGGCCGAATATGTGTTCTTACTTCAGTATCAAATAGTGTGAGCCCCACTGCATCCTGTTGACGCAGTAAAAGATAGGTCAAGGCAGCAGAGAGATAGCTTCCGTATTGCAGTTTGCTTAAATCACCAGATCCATAAGCCATGGATTTGGATTTGTCTAATATGATGTGCGCCTTGAGGTTGGTCTCTTCCTCAAACTGCTTGATATAAAAGCGATCTGTCTTCCCATAGAGTCGCCAGTCCAGATAACGCAGGTTGTCGCCAGGTCCATAGGCCCGATGCTCGGCAAACTCAACTGAAAAGCCGTGGTACGGGCTTTTATGGAGACCGACGATGAAGCCTTCCACAACCATTCTGGCTCTGATCTGCATATTTGCCAGAGTGGCCAGGGTTTTAGGATTCAGATATTTTTGTTTATCAGTACTCAATTGTTAGGGTCAACCTTTTTGTTACAAGGAACTAAACTGGTTTTTTTAACTATAAATCTCACCAGGGAAGATACAGGCGCAACGCATCGCGCCCCTCCTAGAAGGGATTCACAAGAGCCAGCCGGAAATAGTGATCGTCATAAAGACTAAACAGATCAGAATCTTCCATGATTCCTTCCCAATAGTCCTGATCACCACCGACCCCAGTGGATAGTGTTAGAAGGGCCAACTGACCAATGCTCAGGTTAAATTTGAGTTCTGCCCCCATGGTAGTGAGTGTTTCACCTGTTTCAGGCAGATATCCGAGATCGTGGAACAGGGCCGCTGTGATACCTGTAAATCCCAGTCCCAGGACATGGGCTGGAAAGGCTTTGAGTACGCCTAGCCTCAACTCGCTCACATTGTATAAAATCTCTGTAGCAGGATAATCGCCAACTTGACCCCTAAGATTATAGCTCTCAGGTAAGTCCAAAATTCCCTGGCCTGCCAGATTCAGGAGTGTCCCTGCTGAAAAATAGAGCGGTGCTGTGGACATGAAGCCAATGGAGTCCTGTGACAGGATTCCACCGCTATGGTATTCCCATTTACTTCTATTATAAATCACAAAAGGCGTTTTGGGGATCCTAAGATTGACATATCCCTCCATCCATACTTTGGAATAGTCTGTGTCACCCCAGATCTGGGGCATGGTTTTTTCAGCATGCGCCAGAAGACCCCAGCCATTTCTTGGCAGGCTGATCATGTTTTTCTCTGGACGTTGATTGCGCCAACTCCAGCTTAATCCCAGATTGGCTTCCTGATTTTCTGGAAAAGTTGGATCAGGTTCCCAATTGGATTCATCCAGCTGAACGACCCTGCGATTCACCATTCTCAGGTGAGCTGCTACTAAATGATTTGAACTCAATGAATTTCCTGAATTCATGGGCAGTAGGACATTCAGTCCTCCCCCATCAAGAACTTCAAAATGGGTATCTCCCCAGGTTCTGCGTAAGTTAAAACTGAAGTTCTTAGCGGCGTAGAAATTTAAAACCGGACGGTATTGAAGATTTGTATAACCCACAAAGCCTCCAGAAATGTCCCCCTTCCAGGAAACAACTGCCCCTCCTTGTATCAAATGTTTACCCAGGGCATCGTTGTAAGCTGCCAAACCAAATAGACCTTCAATATCTGGCCATACCAGATGAAGCAGAGGCCTGAAAGTCTTCATGGAATGATAGGGATGTATGTCTTCCTGGCTTAAGCTGGCTGTATAGTCTATTCTGGGCATTGTTATTTCTGGAGACTGTGTGCGCCAGGCAATAAATGGTTCACGAATGTTAAGCGGTAGATCCGGGGCGATACGATCATCATCAACTGCAGAGACTCTTACTGTGTCCACGTCAGGCAGCGTGGATGCTATAATTCTATTCGTACCCGGTAAACGCTGCCGGGAATATATCCCCTCAGCCACATCTGTCATTTGCGTAATGCTCAAGCTGTCCAGATCGACCCTGTACAAATTGGGAGTGGAATTCCGAAAGGATGTAAAAACGATGGAATTCCCATCAGCCGTCCAAACCGGCAATAGATCCTCCTGAGGATCATTGGTCACCTTTTTGAAATCCTGACCATCTATCTGCATGGTGGCAATATTTACATCACCATTCTCTTCCTGAATCATAAAAGCCAACTGTTTACCATCTGGCGAGAGATTGAGGCTCTGAATCTGTACATCCCCTTCAAACTGGCTGAGTTGGATACGCTTCCCTGATTTCAAACTGTGATAATAGATCTGTGTCGTTTCTCCGGGATGGGCAACAAAGAAAACACCTTTACCATTGGCGGAAAAAATGGGGTGTAATGCTCGGAAATCTTCAGTAAGCCATTTCTTCTTTTTGGTTTCCACGTCAATGAGTCGGAGATCATTCAACAGAGATCCATGAGAGCCGCGGTGAAACTCGGCAAGTACCAATAGTTTTGCATCCGGTGACCAGGAGGGATAGCCACTGAACCTGCCATAATGAACTTCGCGAATCGTTTTATTGGTGTCTGTGGTCATGGTGTAGAGGCTATAGTCTCTCATCTTTGAGGATTTCCGTCCAACGACGGCAATCATGGATGAGTCCGGTGAGAGAGAGGCTGCCAAAACGCGGGAAAAGCCCTTAAGGACCTGAGGTTCACCGACCTCTTCAATGCGTTCTTTTTGAGCCATATAACCGTAATAATAGGTGTTCATGACCCGACGCCATTCCTCATGAAAGGCTTTCGGTGTCTGCCCGGTAGCCTCCTCAAAGGCCGTTTCAAAATCATACCAAAAGGGATATTTAAGATTTTCTTCATCTAGATAGAGGCGATGCTTGGAAATTTTGACCAGAGTAGAGTCACCATACTTATGTGCCAGATAAAGAACCTTGGCATATCCATCATCGTGGGGATCAAGTTGGTTCATGGTATTGCGATAGGTGTTTATTTTCATTCTGGAATCGCTGCGACCCACTCGCCAGACCTCCGTCATGTATTCGGCCATACCCTCCAGCCACCAGGCTGGAATGGTAATCCCACCCAAAAGCCCCAACCAGGTTCTCTGTGATTGAAACTGAACCACATGCTGAAATTCATGAGTGATCACCAGTTTCAACCATTTATCTGAACCCCCAAAATTTCCGGCTACATCGTTCTGACTGACCCAGATGAAGATCTGATTCGTAGGCATGGCAAAACCATTGAGGATCTCATCCTCTGCAGATAAAATGATATCTGTTTTTCCAAAGTCTTCCATCTCAAGCTGGTCCAGGATGGGTTGATAACTTTGTTCAGCAATGCGGGCAGCCTTTTGGGCTATTTTTTCCAAGTCCTGATGAAAATGAATATTGAAATGTTCTGTTTCCAGGGTCTGCCATTTCAATTCTGAGTGTGTACGTTGATTCCACATCCACATGTTCTGGCCCATCAGGGATTGTGCCATGAGCAGAAAGCTAAGCATGCGAATAGTAAATTTCATAAGAGGTCCCTGAAAATTACAACAGGCGCTGAATGATCTCATCCACTGAGACCCCATCAGCTTCTGCATTGAAATTGCTGAGGACTCGATGTCTCAGGACGGGAAGCGCCACTGCCTTGACGTCATCGATAGAGGGGGTCGGGTTCCCCATCATGGCTGCTCTTGTCTTTGCACCGAGGATCAAATATTGTGAGGCTCTGGGACCGGCTCCCCAGCCAACCCATTTCTGGATATAATCTGGTGAGTCCTCATTGTCCGGTCGTGTTTTCCCTACCAGATCAACAGCATAATCAATGACATTTTCTGCCACGGGAACTCGACGTATCAGATCCTGATATTCCATGATGGCATCTCGATCTAGAACCTTTTCCAGCTTGACCGATGCACCTGATGTGGTTTGACTGACGATCTTGCGTTCTTCGTCTCTGCTGGGATATTCCACCCTTAAATTGAACATGAAGCGATCCAACTGTGCTTCCGGTAAAGGGTAGGTTCCTTCCTGTTCAATGGGATTTTGGGTTGCCAAAACAAAAAAGGGTTCATCCAGAACATAATTGTTCACGCCCGCAGTAACTCGATGCTCCTGCATGGCTTCCAGAAGAGCGGCCTGTGTTTTGGGTGGCGTTCTATTGATCTCATCAGCAAGTACAATATTGGCAAAAACAGGTCCTTTAACAAATCTGAATTCACGTTTTCCTGTAGTATGATCCTCTTCAATGATGTCAGTACCGGTAATGTCGGAAGGCATGAGATCAGGTGTAAACTGAATCCTGGAGAAACTCAGATCAAGGACTTCAGCCAGACTTTTGATAAGCAGGGTTTTTGCCAGACCCGGGACGCCAACCAGCAGAGCATGACCTCGTGCCAGCATGGCGATAACCAATTGTTCAATCACTGCATCTTGTCCGATGATTGCTTTTGAAAGTTCTTGTTTTAAACGATCAAATGCGGAAACCATTTCATTCAATTTATTTAGGTCATTATTTGCTTCGGTCACACTTCCTCCGGGACACTGTAGAATACAAGATTAATTACCGCTTTATTCAAAAACCGTTTCTCGCAAAGAGCGCAGAGACGCAGAGCCATAGATTTTAAACAGCATGACCTATTTTAACACACATAGTTGCCCTTAAATATATAAATGCACGCTTCATCCATTTTATCTATCAGTCCAGATATTCTTTCTATCGAATAGGTGATGAGTAAAATCATAATAAGCGCTCTTCTCAGTGACTTTACGACCTCTGCGAGAGTAAAAGCTTGTAGGATATTGCCCTACTTATTTTGTCTAAGATCATAGTCAATAGGAAGTTATTTGTTCATAACTTCAATAATATAAAAATCCCCCGATCACTCGAGGGATTTTAGAATGTATACAGGAACAGGCTTAAGCTTCTGGGTAGATGCTTACCTGTTTTCTTGTACGGTCTTTGCGCTCAAAAGTCACAATGCCATCAATCTTGGCGAACAATGTATCATCACCACCGATACCAACATTTTGGCCGGGATGAATCGCAGTACCACGTTGACGCACAATGATGCTGCCGGCAGAAACCCACTCGCCACCATAGGCTTTTGTGCCTAGACGCTTGGAATGACTCTCTCTACCATTTTTGGAGCTACCAACACCTTTTTTATGAGCCATGGTTACTCTCCTTTATCAGCTTTAGGGGCTTTTTTAGCGGCCGGTTTAGCTGCAGCTTTCTTTGCGGCTGGCTTTGCAGCAGCGGCAGTTTTCTTAGCTACGGGCTTTTTGGCGGCTGTCGCCTTTTTGGCAGCAGGCTTCGCGGCGGCAGCTGGTTTTTTAGCTGCGGCTGCTTTTACTTCTGTGTCAGCCTTGACTGCTTTCTTCGCGGCAGTTGGTTTTGCAGGTGCAATTCCTTCTACCTTAATCTGTGTAAAACCCTGGCGGTGTCCCTGTTTCTTCTGGTAACCCTTGCGGCGTTTCTTCTTGAAGACGATGATTTTCTTAGCGCGACCATGAGCCACAACTGTTCCGTCGATGTCAACATTGGTTAGCTCAGGTGTGCCAACCTCAAGACTTGTACCGTCAGAGTAAGCCAGTACGCGCTCGACGTTGACCTTCTTACCAGGTTCAAGATCGAGTGTCGGGACGTTCAGGACCATGCCAGGTTTCACCTTGAACTGTTTCCCTGCAATTTGGATAATTGCGTACATAACTTTATCTCCTTTATTAAAAAGCCAGCGAATATAGACGGCAGCTATACGGCTGTCAACGGATTATCGTCATTTTATGTTTGCTGGCCAGGATTGCTGTAATTAAAGCTGGTTAAAAAAGAGAGGCTATAGATCTAATCAAGCAAAGCCCTGGCGGCTTTATAGACATGAGCAGTGGTCATCCCAAATTTCTCGGCCAAAACACCAGCAGGAGCAGAGGCTCCATAGTGGTCGATGCCAAGAATCTTCCCATCTAGCCCAACATACTTTTCCCAACCTGTTGAACAGCCGGCCTCTACAGCCAGTCTAGTCCGACATCCTGGTGGGAGGACCGTGGTTTTGTACCCTTCATCCTGTTGCTCAAACAGTTCCCAGCTTGGGAAACTCACAACACGGACCTTAAAGCCTTCCTCTGCCAGTTTTTTTCCGGCATCAATAGAAATCCAGACCTCTGAGCCACTGGCCATGATGAGGATATCATGATTGCTCTCTGCATTTTCCCAAATGGTATATGCTCCTTTTTCCAGATTGGAAGCGGAAGCCAGTTCATTTCGATCAAGGATGGGCAGGTTTTGACGTGTCAATAGCAGGGCCGTCGGTCCCGATTTGTTCTCCAGGGCGGCGACCCAGGCCATCCTGGTTTCAGTGGCATCCGATGGACGGATGACGGTAACATTTGGCGTAATGCGCAGGCTCATCAGGGTTTCAACCGGCTGATGGGTTGGTCCATCTTCACCGACATAAAAACTATCATGGGTATAGACATAGATCACCGGCAATTTCATCAAGGCTGCCAATCGAGTGGCTGGTCGGACATAGTCGGCAAAGACCAAAAAGGTCGCGCCGAAAACACGGAAGCCGCCATGGAGCTGCATGCCATTCATAATCGCTCCCATGCCCAGTTCACGAACACCAAAGTGCAGGTTCCGACCGGCATACGCATCAGCGGCAATCTCATCAAATCCCTTGAGATGTGTATTGTTCGAGGGTGCCAGGTCGGCTGATCCACCAACCAGGTAAGGAACGGCTTTGGCCAAATCCTGAAGTACTTTCCCAGAGGCAGATCGGGTGGCCATATCACCATCGGGTTCAAAGTCACTGATCAAATCCGCCAGGTCTGTCGGCAGGTCCCCATGCATACATTGATCCCACTCCTCCGCTTTTTCTGACTGATCTTTTTTGTATGCAGCCAACACACCATTCCAGGTCGTCTCTTGCTCAATATTGCCTGCAGCAACTTCTGCAAAGTCTCGACGAACTTCCTCTGGTACATAAAATTTTTCATCTGATATACCCAGGGCGGCTTTTGTCAGTGTAATTTCTGCCTCTCCCAGGGGAGCTCCGTGAGCCTCATGGGAACCTGCCTTGTTTGGTGACCCAAAGGCAATGGTTGTCTTACAGATAATGACGGATGGTCTCTCTGACTCTTGCTGAGCCAAGAGCGAAGCGTCGGCAATCTCACTATAGTCATGGCCATTGATACGCTGGACATGCCAGCCATAGGCCTCCATACGCTTGTCCACATCATCTGAGTAAGTGATACGGGTATCGCCTTCGATGCTGATAAAATTCTCATCATAAAAAACGATAAGTTTGCCAAGTTTGTGATTCCCTGCGAATGAGAAGGCTTCATGAGAGATGCCTTCCATGAATTCACCCTCGGAAGCGATGACAAAGGTAAAATGGTCAAGCAGCTTCTGTTCAGCAGTATTGAATCGGGCGGCAAGCATCTTTTCCGCCAGTGCCATCCCAACAGCATTTCCGCAGCCTTGTCCAAGGGGGCCGGTGGTTGCTTCCACTCCAGGAGTGTGGCCATATTCTGGATGCCCCGGTGTTTTACTGTCCCATTGGCGAAAATTTTTGAGCTCATCCAGGGGTAGGTCGTAACCTGCCAGGTGGAGTAAGCTGTATAAGAGCATTGAACCATGTCCGGCGGAAAGTACAAATCGATCCCGATCGGCCCAATCAGGATTCCGGGGGTTATATTTTAGAAATTGGGTCCAGAGGACAGTGGCAACATCAGCCATTCCCATGGGCAGGCCGGGATGCCCTGAATTGGCTGCCTGGACACCATCCATAGCCAATCCTCTAATCGTATTTGCTATAAGCTTCAGATTCATGTACTTTTCCTATTCCCTTTTTTCAGCGTGTCAAACTTCCAGACCGGAAAATTTGTTATTCATCTTTCGGCATGTCCATCCCCAAGAGCATCCCATAGTATTTTGCTCACATCTCTAAGAAGCACAAAACCCTCATTGTCATCCTCCCAGGATTGATCCACCTGATTGTTGGTGATCACACAGAACACATAATCACCACCTGGGGCATTCACCAATAAAACCTCTGAGCGAGATGCATCAACAGCGCCTTGTTTTGAAGCTACTTGAATCGTCCTCGGGATTTGTGATAAGGCTTCATCATCCCAATAGATCCGGGTAAGATACCGATACATCTCTTCACTGGCCCAGGGAGATACCGCTTTATCTTCGTGAACCAGCACGAGTAAATTAGCCATTTCCCGTGGAGTGGTTTGACCCCAGCCATAGATTTCCCAGTTATCTCGTCGTTCAGGTGTCCTTGAATTCATCCGTGTTTTTTCAAACCCATTTTCACTAAGCCAGTGATTAATAGCGAGTCCACCACCCGCTAGCTCCTGACACCACAAACTTGCGTGATTATCACTATAGGTGATCATAAGCGAAATGAGCTTTGTAAGGGATATCTCGGAGCTATCCTTAAAAGAACTGAGTATGCCATCAGCTGGGTAATTCACAATTTCAGGAAGCCAGATGAAGCTAGAATCATAGTTGATGCTATCCTTCTCGATCTTATCAAAAAGGCTAAGCAGGATAGGCACCTTGACCATACTCGCCGTTGGGGAAATTACATCAGCGTTGATGTTAATTTCTTTACCCGAGGGGAGATGCCTGACATAAATACCCACATCACCCTTAAAGCCCTCAACCATGGAGGTCAATTTCTGCTCTATTAATTCGTAATCTGCTGATACAGCTTGAGGCTGGGAAGCACAGGAAAAAACCTGGAGTGTGAGCATGACAATAAAACAAATCTTGAGGATCAACTGCCCCATACTGCCCCCTTTGTTACTCGCTTAAGTGAATGAGCTCGATCCCGGCCTCTTTTGCATGGGTTTTGATGCGCTCGTCACGATAGAGCTCACCATAAAATATGCGTTTGATCCCGGAATTGGCTATGAGCTTGAAACAGTTGTAACACGGACTGGCAGTCACATAGATATCTGAGTCATCGATCCTGACACCATTTCGAGCGGATTGCACAATGGCATTTGCTTCGGCGTGAACCGTCCTGACACAATGTCCATTTTCCATCTCATGACCCACTTCATCACAGTGGGGTAAACCGCGAATGGAACCATTGTAGCCGGTGGATAATATCATTTTGTCTCTGACAATAACCGCGCCCACAAATTTTCGATCACAGGTTGACCGAGTGGCAACGTCCTTTGCTATCTGCATGAAGTACTGGTCCCAGGATGTTCTGTTTTTTGACATTGAAGTGTTATCCATTTAATTTTTTCTTTTTAACAACGAAGAAAACGAAGTTAACGAATAAGTTTTGGTATGGCATATTAAAAATTTCGTGATTTTCGTCAACTTCGTTGTGAGCTTTTTCTGAATTATTATTCAGCAATTAATGTTTCAGTGGTGCCAACAACATGCTTTGCATGATTCTTAAGTTGTGGTAGCCACCATTTCTCAAGTGCTTCGGGTGGTGACCCTTCAAAAAAGCCAACATGCTCTAGGATCTTGAGGACCATTTGACCGATGGCTCGGTAATTCCCATCCAGGACCTTTACGGCCAAACCATAGACCTGTCCGTCAGGCATGAGAAAGCCAGCAGCCGAGACTGCCTCTGCTCCACCCTTGGACATGATCCTAGCTGGAAAACTTTCCATGAGCACAGTGTCAAAACGGCCATTCCCTCCCACCAGATAAGGGTTAGAAGTCATCGCGCCAAAGATCTGAGTACATTCTTCAGTCTCTTGTGAGCTTATCATAGCGAAGGTCTGCGAAAGCTTGGATAGAGGCAGATAAAAGACAGGGGCGGAGCAACCATCCACTCCGCGGTGAATGCTGGCCTCTGAGGTGTATTCTTTTACGATATCGTAGATGAATTGTTGTACAGGATGGTCCGGATCCAGATAATTTTCAGTATCAAACCCTTCTTGAACACAGGTACATAACATTCCAACATGCTTACCGGAACAATTATTATGAATCTGCTGCGGTGACAATCCAGCAGCTTCTAATCGCTCTGCACTTGTCTTATCAATGGGGGGATGCGCACCACAGCGCAATAGCTCTGGACCTATACCCACCTTGCTAAAAATACTTTCTGCAGTATCAATATGAAGCGGTTCACCACTGTGGGATGAACAAATGAGCGCCAGTTCTTTTGCTGTGAGCTTAAAATTATCAAATGCACCGGAACGCAGCACTGCCATGCCCTGTAAGGGTTTTGCAGATGAGCGCACGTAGGTGGAATAATGCGGGTCACCATAACTTTGAATGACCTGACCGACTGCATCGGTGATCACGCCATAGCCGCTATGAAAACTCTCTATTTCCCCAGATCTGATAACCTGAGTGGTGAGCGAACTCATAGCACCTGTGATTTAAAATCACGGATGGCGGACTCCAGACCAACAAAGACTGCCCGACTGAAAATGGATCGACCGACCACTACATTTTCTACAGCTTCGATGTTTACAAGCGGCAATACATTTTGATAGGTGATCTGACCATGTACAGCAACGCCGATCCCATTTTTCTCTGCAGTTTTTGCCATGAGCGCTAATTGCTCTTGATCTTCAGCCTGCCCTGCAGGATTTGAATTTTCTGCGTAGTGCTCAGTATTCAATTCAACCAGATCGGCCTGTAAACGATATGCTTTTTTTAATAGTGCCAGCTCAGGGTCGAGACGAAATGAAACGAGTTTACCGGCTTCCTTGAGTTGTGGAATAAAGGTTTCCAGATCAGCTCCGTAGTCCTCAAAGATATTTGCTGCGTCGAAGGTCACCTGTTTGATGGGAAGGCTCAAGGCCAGTTGGAACAATTCGGCTCTTGGAGCTATGCGCAATGCAAAACGGGTGTTCATGGCTGATGCCACGGTCAATTCAAGGTCCTTATCTGTAAAGGAAGCTGAGCGTCCATCGTATGAGAGGCTAAATCCATCTACTCCAGAAAGCCCGGCTATGGTTACCACAGCTGGAATGCTGAGACCTTCGCCCTTCATCTGCTGGCTTACTTCTAAAAATGCATCAAGATTTAATTCCATTTGTGCCATGTTGGTCTTTCCTCGGGCTATTCTATCAATTCAATTGGTTTAACGAACGAGCTTTGAAACGGGGACGAGATCAAATCCCGCCTCAGCCAATGCCGGTAAATATTTTTTCAAAGTACTCAGGGTGTTGGGGCGACAATGTCCAATACCAATTGCTTCACCACTTTCCTTGGCTATTCTGGCTAAACGGAACAGCTCCCCGGCGATGGCTTCGGGATCATCAACTTCATCCAAAAAAACATCTCTGCTGTTCGTAGGGATGTCTTTCTCCTTCGCCACTTTCTCTGCTATAGAGGCTGCAATCGTCCGGCTATCGACGAAAAACATACTTTTTTCTGCCAGGAAGTCTGTCACACCCATCATCACTTTGTGACTCTGTGTACCACCGCTTCCCTGGTGATTATTCATGCCAATTGCATTGGGCACATCTTTTTTAGCTCTGTTGAGTCGGCGCTGGATCTCACCATCACTCAGCTCATCCGAAAGTGCGTAATCTGGTTCACTTGTTGTATTGGTTACGGTGACCATGGGCATGTGGATCAGGGTTTGAATACCCCTGGATTTCAAACGATCATCCACAGCGGTTGAGAAGGAACGTCCGGGAATCACGGCAGCAGTGAAGGGTCCCTTCAGCGCAATAAATCCATTAATGGTCTCATTCATGGAATATCCAAAATCATCAATAATAATCGCCAGACGAGGTCGTTTACTCACCTTCGCAATATCCGCTGGGAGAATGGAGACCGGCGCTGATTTTTCTTCCATAAATTCGAAATGGTAGAGTGACCAAACTGTTGAATCACTGATAATCTGAAATTCCCAGTAGTCTGTCCCACCGGTAGTTTGTCGGACCTTAAATCCATAACCGCCCAGGGTGCTTTCGAGAAATTTCTCTATGTCATTAGGGCGAACCTTTTTGCTGTCCCGGACATGAAAGCTGCGAGTTCCAACGCCATCATCACTGAGCCTGGCATCGACAAAATCCATGCTGGGGAATCGTCTGGCCAGGGTTTGATCAAGACGGGTATTCAGCGTGAAGTAGCCTTCATAAAAAGCTTGTTCAGAAAACACTTCCGGCTCAAAAGTATTGGAGGAATTCCACACAATCACCCAGATGATAAGGGTGACCAGAATAGCACCAAAGAGGGCTATCTTTAGTATGTTTCCGATGTTTTTTTGAGGGGTCAGTTTGGTTCTATAATATTCATATCTCATAGGCGTTGTCTATTATAGTTTTCTCTTCGCCTGATTCCACCGAAAAACTAAGCCCCGCGTAGAAAATTCAAGCTCAATTTCGGACAATCTATGAGAGCTTTAAACGCATAATAAGCTCACCCTCTTCCACCTCACCGGTTTCCTCAAATCCTAATTTTTGATAGAATTCTTTGGGGTTTCCCTCGCTGGGAACGTAGCTGAGAAGGAATTCTGTTGCATTGGGAAGGGTTTTCACGTGTTCGATCAACAGCTCTATGGCTCGATATCCATAACCTTTTTTTTGAAATCGCTCATCGATCATGCAGCGCCACAGATAATACTCAGGTTTTACGGTGTTGATTTCCAGCATGGCAAAACCGATAGCCTCATCACCAACATAAATACCTCGATACCATGCTTCCTCATGGAAATGTGCCTGGGCCAAAGAAACGGAATTAGGGGCAACAAATCCTGTTTGATTGTCTGCAACTTTCAGTTTGAGTATATTCCGATAATTTGATTTGCTTAGCTCTCTTAACTCCACAGTTTCTTCAGTTCTCATCTTTTTCCCTTAGAACAGCGTCAATTTTTGTGCGGATGAGATCTACGGCAACATGATTCATCCCTCCCTCAGGTATGATCACATCTGCCTGGTATTTATTCGGTTCAACAAACTGAGAATGCATAGGTCTTACGGTAGCTTTATACTGATCAATCACCGAATCCACAGATCTACCGCGCTCGATGATATCCCGTTTCAGCCGACGAATAAAGCGGATGTCCGAAGGTGTATCCACATAAAGTTTCACGTCCATTTTGGAAGTAAGTTCAGGAAAGTAAAGAGCCATGATTCCTTCAATGATGATAACCTTGTGAGGTTCCACCGTCCTTGTCTCCTTTGCACGATTGTGGGTGGCAAAATTATAGATGGGAATCTCAACGGCTTTACCCTGTGATAAGGCTTCTACGTGCTGGACGAGTAAGTCAATTTCCAGAGATGAGGGGTGATCAAAATTAGTGGCTGCTCTCTCTTCCCTGCTGAGGCTTGACAAATCCCGATAGTATGAATCCAGATCCAGACGTACGACTTCACCGGGGCCGTACTCCTGAATAATGTTTTTAGCGATCGTCGTTTTGCCCGATCCGGTCCCTCCGGCAATTCCAATGATAATTGATTTCATGTTTTATCCTTAAGCAACAATGTTGTTACAAAGCGCAATCATTTAAAAGAGCATTGCCCTGAAAATATATGCAAATCCTACACCTAAATAATTTCCTATGGCATAGCCAATGATGCCGGTGGTTAAGCCTGACAATATGATCTCTTTGTTGTTTAGTGCCTTGGCAACAACGGGAACAAAGGGTGGGGAACAAACAGCTGCAACCGAGGTGATCAGGAATGTATCTGTATCGATATTCATGAGTCTGCAGAATACTGCATGGAGGAGCATGGTGCCAAAAACCACAAAATTCACAAAGAACATCATGGACCAGTTGATGTTCACCAATTGCTCCAGATTGGCCATGGATCCCACGATCAGGCTAAAGACTAGGATGATATACATCCCGAATTGAAAGGTCATGGGGATGCTGCGAATTCTGGGGATAAATGATGCCCCTATTCCCAAGCTGGTGATGAGGAGCATGATGAATGCTGTGGCGTATTCCTCTCCTGCCAATTGTGACAATCCAAAACTGATACCCAGGATCACAAGGGAAACTCCCAGGGCAGCAACAAGACCCTTCAGGATCTTTGCTTTGAAGATACCCACATAGCTGTGAATGTCTTCATCTTGCGCATTTGATATGCCAGCCTGAAAGCTGGCTAAGGGTTTATATCTAGCTAAGAAGCGGTTGAATACTTTTTGCCCCACACTCATGACAAAGATGAGATAGATAATGCCATTCACAGCGTCATAGGTGTGCATCATCACGAACTGGGTGGAGTCAACATCCAGGGCAACCTTGATAGCTGCCAGGTTGGGCGTACCTCCTGTGTACAGACCAATGGCCATGCCTCCGAACTGCCAGGCATTGTCAATCCCGTGACGCACAAACCAGGAGCCCAAACCGGCGACAAAAACAACCAGGATGGTGGCGCCCAGCATGGAAATAATGGCTTTTCCAGCAGTATGGAGCCAGGATCTGACATCTAGAGAAAAGAGGAGAAGAGGAAGTGCCATTGCCACGGTCACACCACTCAGTGTATCCTGCAAACCGGCTGCATCAGGAGCCAGCAGCCCACTATTTCCAATGATTATCCCAAACAGATAGGCCAGGATGACAGCTCCAATTCTGTTAACCAGTGTAAATCTGTTGCAAAGCCATAGGATCAGGGCTGGAAAAAGAAAGTAGAAGGCGATGAGCATTGGGTTTGTGATCATAAAATAATTATCCTGATGTCAGCCAGGCTTCCGCTGAATCCCGGTCGTTAAAAAATCTAAAATTATTACTCTGCTTCATCTCGTACATTAATTCCTCGAAACGAATATGATATTTTCCATCCTTTGTTAGCAAGACATGGTTTGTCTCATACTCATATCAATATAGCTTCTATTGTTCCTGTGCAATAAAACAACGCTCACTTTTGTCCCCTTTGGATTGAAATATCAGTAGCCAATATACACTTAAGAGCCGATCTACAAAATATTTAGCATATCTCCACTTGCTATTGGAGTTGCCTCAAAGCACTTTTTAGCATGCTTCCACTCAATAAAAAGCATTCCCTTTTAGATCCTGCCATTTATGAGCAGGAGGTTTCTCGTTTTCTGAGAGACTTCCACTTTGAGGGAGAAACATCCTCTCTGGAACACATCCGAGCCATCGCTCAATATTACGCCAGGCTCCCATATGAGAATGTCAGTAAGATCTTGAAACATGCTCAGCACACAGACAGTACTCTGTTCCGGTTACCTGATGAAGTCCTGGATGATCATTTCACCTGGCATGCTGGTGGGACCTGCTTTTCCCTGAGCTACATGCTCCTGGGGATCTATCGAATTCTGGGCTACGAGACTCAGCCCCTGATCTGCAACTTGAACTGGGGGCAGAATAATCATTCCGCACTTTCGATCACATTTTCAGGGAGCAATTACCTGGTGGACCCAGGATATATGATTTTCAAACCGCTCTTGCTGAGGGAACAGGACGTGCAGAGTCGTATTTCCGCAGACACCGGTCTTTCCTTGAGATTTGATACTGATTCTGAAACCTACGCACTTTATACCTATCGCAATCAACAGTTTGTAAGACGATACCAATTTCGTGCGGAGCCGGTTGACTTGAATACTTTCGCAGAGCACTGGCGATCATCCTTTGAGCTACCAGGCATGAATGACATCACCCTGACCCAGGTCAGCGGCTATGAAATGCTCTTCATTCAGGGCGATTTCGTCAAGTTTACCAGCCCAGAGGAGATAAAGAAATTCAGAGATAATGATCTCACCGAAAAATTGATACTTAATCGATTCGGGATCCCTCTGGAAAAAGTGGAAGATGCCCGATATATTCTCAGCCAACGACAGGAAGCAAATGAAAGCTGATCAGCCCCAAAATGTGAAATATTTTATCGGCGCTCTATTCACAGACGAAGCTTTGCTGGAAAAAGCCCGAGAAGCGATCATCGCCCAATTGGGAGCAATAGACCTCACAAGTGAGTCCTTCCCCTTTACAACAACTAACTATTATGAATCCGAGATGGGCCGCCCCATCTGTCGTCATTTCTGGGGTATTGAGATTCTTATGAGTCCAGGGAAACTGGCAGAATTAAAGATCCTGTGTAATGCGATCGAAGACAAGCTTGCAGTTGATGGCAAACGAAAAGTGAACCTGGACATCGGTTATCTGGATTTTCACAAACTCGTCCTGGCTTCAGCAAAATACAATGGACAAAAGATATATCTGGATCTGGGTATCTACGCGGATCTGACGCTCAATTTCCAGGATGGGGACTTCCATGCCCTGGAAAACACTTTCCCGGATTTCAAATCGGGGAGTTATAACGAGGTTTTTCTTGACCTGAGGAACCTCTATAAACGCCAACTAAAAGCTAGTAACAGCTCCAATATCGCTTAGTCATCCTGGAACGGAATCATCGCAGATGATGAAGTGAAGGATCTCCGATTTACAATTACTCGCCACCACCAAAGTGAGATTCTTCAGGGAGCTTGTCCTGAGCGAAGTCGCCTGCCTTGCCGAAGCGGCGGAGTTTATGCTGAGTAAATCGAAGTGCGCAGGCAGGAAGGGTTCAGAAAGACTAATCCGACCGTGTTGGTTTTTTACCCGTGCGTCTCTGTTACCTTCTGCAATTCCCGAGCTCTGGTATAAAATTCATCCAATTCCATCTCTTTGATGTAAACCAGACCTTTGGCAGCTCTGATCCTGGGATGCTCATTCTCGTACCAAAAATCCCGACCCATGACCTGTTTCATATCCTGGTGCTGCTGCACCTGAATGGCCTGAGCGAGCTCAGAGAAGGGTCCCCGATATTCGTAACTGGGGAAGGGTGCTGCTACCTGTGATTGGAAGCAGTGCTTAAATGTTTCTCGCATAATGGCCATGGAATTCAGTGAAACCGGAACGAATATATTTGCGTCAGTGGGTTGAAACCTGAACCAGACATTTCTATATCCCCAAACCCGGAGTGGAGCATCAGGGTACTTTTCTTTGTAGAGACGAATGGCTTCTGCCACTGCCTGAAGGACTTTATAATGAGTATCCGGTCCACTCGCCTCGGGATCAAGAGCCAGGGTCACAACTGTGGGGCGAATTTGTTCCATATATTCCAGAATGGGCTGAACATCCCGATCCATGGTTGGATCCTCAGTGAAGATATCACCTTTATAAAAACCTAATCTTAGATGGTGTACATTTTTTATAGGCGTTCCATAGTGTGCCCAGACCAGATCCGCTTCCCACTCGCGAATACGACCCTTCAGATTCTGCATGAGGGGTTCATCTTTTTGTCCCGGGTAGCGCGAATCCAGATAATCCATCAGTTCTACCATCTTTTGCGGAAGATCATCCAGTTGGGATTCAGGAAAGAGAATGAGAAGATTACGGATCAAGCGTCTTGAAGACCCCTTGTATTTGTGGGTGGTGCTGCCATTTGCCACACCATCCAGATAGGTATAAATATCCCGCTGCGCACCCATTTGATTATCAGCCTCAAAATAGCCCTCGTCCTTGAGACGACCATATTGTCTGGTCTTCATATATTGTAGAGCGTGGTCGATCTGGTCTTTTACAAATTCATTAGTCACAGCATTAAAGCCGCTGGTTAGGTATGCAAAATGATGGATGTTGCGTGGATTCCGAACGAGATGAACAATATGGGCCAGATAGCCCAGCATGATATCATCGTGGTGCGGGGCTGTATGAAAAAACACTTCATCATCTACCTGCTGCAATCCATGATCTAGTTTGCTGGCCAAATCTTTATGAATTCTTTGTTTGATCTCAGAGAGGGTCTCTTCACTTCGAGCGAGAACTGCTTTGGGAACGATCTTTTCCTCAACTTGCTTTTCAGTAATATCCAGGATAGGTGTCCTTGATCGCATAGAGAGGGTGATGAGATGCTGATCAATCAGATTGCTACTCACTGTCTTAGCGCTTTTTATCTCATATTCCTGGCGCCGATCGAGAAATACAGCTGCGCCAGCTGTAATGTAAAAGCGTGCATTGGGAACGGTGTGTAAGACGCCGGCTGGATGTATGTTTGATGGCTTCTCTTGAATAGCAGCAGCCACAATTTTTGCCTTGGCCTCACCAGCGGCAAAAATAATACTGGTAACATCTGGATTATAGGTAATGGTCTGTAATCCAATGGTGATCACCAGGCGTTTTTTCGCTACATCAATTCCACCCAGGTCACCAGCTGCGGCAGCTTGAGTTTCAAAGTTTGTCGGGGTTAACCTTGTTGTAGAGAAATAATCGGAACCTCTCACATTAAATGCGATATGTCCATCAGGTCCAATCCCCCCGAGGAAGAATCCGATACCACCCTTTTCCCGAATCCTGCATTCGTAATCTGTGCAAAATTCATCGACTCGTTCGATGGCTTCTTTTTGCAGACGACCCTGGGTTGACTTGGGTTGGCTAAAGCGCAGTTTGAGATCCACATTGAGATCTGGAAATACCTCCTGAAATGTTCTGGCACCAGGGAAGGCTATCGCTGTTGCATCAATAAGCTGAGCACGCTCTTCATTAATACCAAAACCTTTTATATAATATTTCATTACATAATCAAAAAAGCTATTCTGCTGTCGGGGCGAGATGGGAAAAAATTCATCTATCTGAACAAATTGTAGATCCTTGAGGACAGGGATATTCTTGTACTCGATACCCACATCATCCATCAAAGTCCGGGTTTGTTTTTGCTCCCAGGTTTTCAAATAGTGTTCAACGTAGCGAATGAAATATTCCGGGGTCTTACCCGTTGGAAGCGAGACAAGTCCTTCAGGATTGTTTTGAACCCACTCCAAAAATCTTAAGGCGGTTAGCTGACCAAGAAGGGGGAAATTATTTACCTGAACGACTGGAATTTTCTCATCAGGGGCATAGCGGAAATCGAGTCCTGAACGTTGGAGAAAATAACTTTCAACGGGCGTAGGTGGGCTAAAGGTATTTTTTTTCATCATGGGGGCAGTATGATTTAAAAAGTGGCCAATAACAACCAAAATATGTGCTTATGAATGGGAGTAAGTCTATAAATAACAATATGTGACCAAATTAGTTAATAAATATTGTTTACAAACCGGTCTCACTTACGAGCCCCTTGGATTGGGCCAATCAGGAAATTGTAAATCCGCTCCTTCTCTACTATGTTAAACGATATGCTAAAAAAATATAATATTGCGATCATTGTGGCGGCTGGCAGCGGCAGCAGATTAGGGTCTGGGACGCCCAAACAGTTCCTGCGATTGAGCAATCGGGAAATATTGAGTTATTCGGTTGAAACCTTTCTTACGCACGCAAAAGTGGACAAGGTGATTATCGTAACCTCCGAGGATTTCCTGGGAACGGTAAAAGGAAATTACCCCGACTGCATTGTTGTCCAGGGCGGCGCTACTCGCCAGGAATCAGTTATCAACGGAGTGAATGCCTGTCCGCGAAGAACGAAGCATGTCCTTATTCATGATGCTGCCCGTCCCCTTTTACCTTTCTATTTAATTGACAGTTGCCTGAGTAAGCTGGAGGAATATGACGGGGTTGCCCCGGCATTAGAACCTGTAGATTCAATGGTGCAGCTTAAAGGAGATCGAATGCAAAATCTTTCACGGGAGGATCTCCGCATCGTTCAAACCCCCCAATGTTTTAGAATAGATATCCTGAAAACAGCTCAAACGAGTAGGTTTCAAGACACCGACGAAATGGGCTTGGTTGGTCACGCACTCCCTGATGCCAGATTGACATTTGTGGAAGGAGTTCCGGAACTCATGAAGATCACTCGGGATGGAGATCTTGAACGACTCCAGGGCTATCTCAACGCTCGTCAGGCTAAAAGTGGATCTTAGCATCATTCTGGCTCATTATCTACCTGAGCCTTCCCACCCCTGTCTTGAAGCCGTAAAACGAACCCTGGAAACTCTTGAGTCTCAAGTCTCGAATCTTGAGATCGAGATCATCGTATGTGATGATGGCTCCCTGCCACCAGAAAAGACTATCAACTTTCAGTCAGAGATCCCGCTGGCTGATGGGCGCATTTGCCAGGACTACCAGCACGACGCAGCCCAGGCTATAGCTCATAACCGTTTAGAGGTGACATCCCAACATCTCAGTCACTGGCTATACCTGCCTCGGACGAAGAACGTGTCCAGCAAGGCCAGGCTCTGGAATCTGGCGGCATCAATAGCTAAATCTGACAAATTGATCTATTTTGATGATGATAATTATTTTCTGACTCCTGATAGCCTCACTCGTTTTCATTCACTCCTGAATGAGTATAAGTTGGTCTTCGGTCAGATCGTTGATTCTAACGGGAGAGCTCGACCCTATTCAAGCCATCGGGTGCAAGGATCCACCTTTGGCCTGCACAAGGAACTGCTTGATAGCAGTGGCGGGTTCGGTGAATGGACAGAGATTGTCTCTAGCGGTATCGACTCGGATCTCTGGTTTAAGCTTTACAATGAACTGAAAAATGATGACCCTCATTCAGCGGCGTTCACATCGGATATCCAAACCTTTGATAGCTGCTCAAAAAGATGGAAACCTTTTGTAGGATCTTTCTTTAGACACCGGGCTGTCAGGAAAGAATTCTACAAACAAAACCAGTGCAAGGATTATCGATCCGTAAAACAGAATCCCTCTCGGGATAAAACTCTCTGGATAAAAAAACTCTAGTGAAAAGTTTTATCGTGTTTCCCAATAGATTTATTATTCTCGTAAAAATGTTTGCCTTTGTTGTCGCTTTACTGACTCTGTTTCGCGTAATTTTTTTTCTGGTTTTCCATGATCTCTATACAGGGCTTTCACTTGGACTAATATCACAATCATTATGGCTGGGGCTGCGCTTTGATCTGCGTTTGACCGTTCTTGTCTGGCTACCATTTCTCTTATTCTCATGGATCCCCTATCTCAATCTGAGCAGACAAAAGACCTATACCCTCTTGGGCTGGAGAATTTACTGGCTGCTCATTCTGGCTATTGTGACTTTCGCATATGCCATTGATCTGGGCTATTTCGCTTATCTCAAAACCCGCCTGGATGCTTCCATTGTTGGTATGGCCAGAGACTTTCGAATCTCAATGAATATGATCTGGGAAACCTATCCTGTCATTCCAGGTATTCTTGCTTTTGTCGCCCTACTTTGCTTGATTAATTACTTATTAAGATCTCGAATATTTATGGTCCCTCTGCAGCGCAGTTCAAAATGGCACTTGGGATACAGAATTCTTCTATACACATTAAGTTTTATTATCGCTGTGGGAATCGGCTATGGCAAATGGTCCCGTTATCCTTTGCGTTGGAGCGACGCCTATTTTACACCCAATGAAAATGCCAACCAGCTTTCCATCAATCCTGTTCTTCTTTTTGTGAATACCTACTCCCGAAGAAACGAGACCTGGAATATTGATCGGGTAAGACAGTACCATAATGACTATGCCGACTACTTTAATTTCGATCAGGACAACAGTTTAAATTTCGCCCGTCATTCAGAGGTAATAAATCCAATTGCTAATAAACCAAACATCGTGATTTTCATCCTCGAAACCTATCCTGCATTTAAATCAGGATCATATGGCAACACATTGAATGCATCACCTTTTTTTGATGAAATAGCCGAACAGTCCATTCACTTTAGAAATTTTTATGTTCCAAAATTTAGTACTGCGGCTTCCATTTTCTGTGCTATGTCCGGCTTACCGGATGTGAGTACGGTTAATAAAAGTTCGACCCGGGACCCTCGCGCTATTTATCAGCACCTGCCCATGAATGACCTGGAAAATTACAAGAAACATTTTTTCATCGGTGGGTCCGCAAACTGGGGAGATATCGGTGGGTTTTTTAAGAACAATGTTGATGGCGTTACTGTTCATGAAGAAGGTGATTACGAAGCAAAAGAAGTGAACGCCTGGGGAATCTCCGACTACCATTTATTACAGGATATTCATAAGACCCTTGCTGGAGAAAAACAGCCCTTCATCAGTGTGGCGCTTACGGCCGGACACCACCCGCCTTACTCAATACCTGAGGATACAAATTTTGAGAAACTCCAATTAGGGTCTAAAGCAGTTGGATCCGGTTTTCTACATGATAAGGAGTACAATTCGTATCGATTCATGGATTATGCTCTTGAGGCCTTTTTCAAGCAAGCTGAAAATAGCTCTTATTACGAGAATACAATTTTCGCTATTCTGGGAGATCATGGGTTTGGAGATAAATCTGTCCCCACCCTGCAAGGGAGCTTGTCAAAGCAGTATTATCATGTCCCCCTCATTCTTTTTGCTCCTGGATTAAAGCTGGAACCCAGAGAAGTAAGCAAACCCATGTCGGAAATCGATCTCATGCCCACCCTGCTCAGCATGGCGGGTCAGCCTTACATCAATACCTCCCTGGGAAAGAATGTATTTTCTATACCAGATTCTGTCCCTCACTATGCTTTCACTTTTACTGCCAATTCTGCTTCTTATGGACTTTTCAGCGAAAATTATTATGCTGTCAAAAACAGCTACGCCCCGGTGGAAGTTTATGCTTTGGCTAATTCACAGAAGTTGGTAGACTGGGATGAGGAAATGGAGTACATGGCAGGTCTTTCAGGTGCCTACTATGAGTTGGCTAAATATCTCACATATAACAACAGACATGTGGCTCCGCTAGATGGCGAATTAGTAATAGAGCAGGAAGCTCTAGAACAATAGGGTGTATCGTTTTTCTTGATTGCTTATATATTAATGTAAATTCACACTGAACTTAATACAGGACACAACAATTTTGCCTACCATATCCCTGCTGATGCCCACCTATAATCGAGAGTTTATTATAGAGCTGGCGATTCGATCCATCCTTTCCCAGCTTGACCATTCCTGGAAAATCGAATTGGTGATCGCTGATGATGGAGAGGATGGCACTGCGGAGATCATTCAGAAGCTCAGGCAAGAAAACATTCAAGTGGAAATTAATTACATCCAGCATGAGCGCATGCCGCTGTCTGATAAATTCAATTTTATGGTCGAAAAGTGCAGCGGTGATTATTACGGACTTGTGGGCAGTGATGACATTCAATCCCCCTATAAAGTTTCCGCCTTTGAGCAGGCACTCGCTGAAAACCCCCGAGGTGATATCTTTGGTCAATGGCAATTTGCCTACCATGATATTGTATTCAAGAATTCACGCCTGTGGACTCAAAACAGGGACTTGCATTTGTTCAAGGCTGGTTCATTTACCATTGTCAAAAAGAGCCTGTTCACACAATACGGAGGCTATGACCCAGGTTTGTGGCGCAGTGTTGATTCCTCTTTCGCGGCCAAGCTGAAAGATGTAAAACTGGAGCTTGTCGATATGGGCAAGTATGAGCCCCGTATTCATCACACGGCCATTGCCCTGCAACATCTTGATAATATCTGGCGACGTAAATCCAAAGGCTTTCGGAAAAAGAATAAACAGACAAAGAACTTCCTGTCAGAAGAAGTTGACTTGAAGCTGGATGAAATGCCTGAATCTGTCTATACCAGCTACCTAAAGATTCAGACTCAAATTCAAAACCAGCTAAGCCCCTTACAAAAACTATATCTGTATTTAAAAAAATAGATGAATAAGATTTCACGCATGAAAATCGTTATAGTACACCCCCGCTATTGTATTCGGGCTCAAAAACAATTGGAAGGACTTCTAAAAAACAGGGACCTTGAGATCATACTCGTTATCAATGACAAAAAGTACGGTCGTAGTGTGAGCGAGTTTGTACGTCGAAGAGTGAAGCTGTATTCCATTAAGTTTGGTGAAGGATGGCTGAGAAAGCGACGCCTTATAAATCTCATGGAGAAAGTCACACCTGGTGCTCAATTAATACACTGTCACAATGAACCCGATTTCCATGTTGCACAGATTCTGGAGCGCTTTAAAAGTGAGATCCCGATTATCTACGACATACACGATTTAGCCAGCATGCGAAATGCTGTGGAAATTCCAGATGAAGCCTACAGCTATCAAAATGCTGATGCCATCATTCATGTCTCGGATCAGTTACTTTTCCATTCTGAAAAAAAATATGGACCTCAAAATGCTCATGTGATCATGAGTTTGCCTTCGAGAAATAACATCATTGTTAACCGGAAAGAGCAAAAGTTAAAAGGTCCTTTCACCTTTGTTTATCAGGGGGGGCTCATCGATGTGGAGAATGAGAAAGATACCAATTTTTCATATCGACATTATCTTGATATTTTTCGTTCGATTCTAGAAGAAGGTCATTCGGTACATGCCTTTCCCAATATTGTTCATTCTCGATTGCCAGCCTATCAACAGCTCGAAAAAGAATTCCCAACTTTCAAATTGCAGAAAAAGTTACCTTACGCTGAACTAATGAAAGCTCTCGGTGGATACGATTTTGGGATCGTTGGTTTCAACATGGATTACGCCCTCCCGGACTCGACCCGAAAATACCTGCACGCTGCCCTGGGGAATAAACTTTTCGATTATATTTTTGCCGGTATTCCTGTGGTCACTATCGATGCGGATGCCATGACAGATTTTACTCTCAAACACAAGTGTGGGATCGATAAACGACCTGATGAAACCTGGAGTGAGGCAATAGAGCGCGGAACATTTCGCAGCGATCTTGATATCCTCGCAGAAGAATTTTGCATGGAAAACCAGATCAAAAAACTTTGGGATATTTATACTGGGATTACTTGAGAAGGTCGAAAACTATTGCTGTCCAGCATTCCTGTTCAGGGTCAGTATAATTAAGCCAGTGAGCGTGATTCCTCCCCCTATTACCAGATAAAAACCCGGTAATTCACCAAACAGTAACCAGGCCAGGATGCTGGCACCAACAGGCTCGCCGAAGGGCATTGACCCTACAATGGTGGGGCGTAGATATTTGACTGCAAAACTCATGCTGTTGTGTCCGATGAGTGTAGGTAAAATCGCCAGTCCAAGAAGCCACTTGATATCCGATAATTGAAAACCTAAAGAGGTCCCGGAACCCAAAGCTAAAATTCCCAGAGTCACGGCTGCAAAAAGATACAACCACCTCGTGTAGAGTGTATTACTAACATCTACCCTGATCCTTTCGCCAATGATCAGGACCACTGACATGAACATAGAGCTGGCCAGGGCGAAGAGGTTGCCCACAGATTCATCACTCTCGAAAGTCAAGTCTCCTCCCTGAACAATGACTGCACCAATGATGGCGAAGTATAGACCAGCAAGAGCTGCTTTTGACAGTCTACGTTTTAGGTGGAAACGTTCATAGGCCAGGGTGAAGAGGGGGGCCAGTGTGGCAAAAAGGGAAGCGTTAGCAATGGGCGCCAACTTAACGGCTGCATAGAAACAGGTGAAATGAAGAGCCAGGAAAATACCAGCTATAATGATCAGGGGGAACTTTTCCTGGGTAAGCTTTCCCTGGGTTTTTACTCCAGAAAACATCCAGAGCATACTTGATGCGAGTGCCATCCTCCAGAAGGCGATACTGACTGCCGCCATATCCGGAACATAGCGTGCCAGGGGTCCACCAAAACTGACACCTATAAGACCAATAAACAGAATGAGTAGAATTCTCTGCTGCATGCTCAGAACATAATTTTATTTGCGGCTTTGGACACGATGACTTTCGGCAATTTTACCCTGATTCAATCATTTTTGGAATGAAATTAGGGGGCAAATTGTGGTCTGTCTTGCGTCCCTGATTGTCTATATTGCACCATGACAGTGTTCTGTATAATTCCAGCTCGGGGCGGCTCCAAGGGAGTTCCCCACAAGAATGTAGTCCCCTTTCTCGGCAAAGCTCTGGTTGAGCATTCGATTGACTATGCTAGATCTTCCAGCATGGTTGATCGAGTATTTGTGTCAACCGATGATGAGGAGATCGCCGAGCTTGCCTCACAATCAGGCGCAGAAGTGATATCCCGACCAGCTGAAATATCAGGTGATACGGCAACGACTGAATCTGCAATTCAACATGCCATGGATTACTGGGAGGCTCAGAATATTTCTCCTGATATAATCGTCTTATTGCAGGCGACCAGTCCCCTGCGCCCTGAAGGCTCATTGGATACAGCATTGGACAAGTTTGTAGCAGGAGGATTTGATTCTCTTTTGAGCATCTCCCCGACCCATCGTTTTTTCTGGAAGGTGAATGGTGAGGTAGCTCAAGCCGAGTATGATTATAAGAATCGTCCTAGGCGTCAGGATATGACTGTAGCGGACACAAGATATGTGGAGAATGGATCTCTATATATCTTCACGCGAGAAAACTTTAGAAAGACAGAGAATCGGCTGGGCGGGAAAATTGGATATACCATATTTCCTGAGGAATACAGTCTGGAAATCGATAGTCTTACCGACATAAAACTATTAGAAAATATTGCTTTAGAATTAAACAAATAGGCCCTTGCCTGTTTGCTATAAGGAGCTTGCTTTGCCAACAATTCAATTAGGTTCAAAACGAGTGGGAGACAGTGAACCCACATATATCATCGCGGAGATCGGAATCAATCATCAGGGCGATGTGGAAATAGCTAAATCACTCATCAAGGAAGCTGTCTCCGCAGGCGCAAATGCAGTCAAGTTTCAGAAGAGAAGCATTACGCGTATACTGACCCAGGAAGGTTTGGATATGCCCTATGAAAATCGCAATTCATTTGGTAAAACCTATGGTGAGCACAAATATGCCCTGGAACTCTCCAAGGAGGAGTATGTAGAACTTCAGAAATATTCCAGGGAATTAGAGGTGGATTTTATTGCCTCTGGATGGGATGAAGAGAGTATTGATTTTCTTGACAAGCTGGGTGTTCCTTTTTTCAAAATGGCATCAGCGGATTTAAGTAATCTCCCCCTATTAATTCACACAGCCAAGAAGAACAAACCTATCATCCTATCCACTGGGATGGCAGAATTGGATATGGTGAGAGCTGCAATTAAGGCAGTTAGCGCTTATAAAATTCCTATAGCAATTCTTCAATGCACATCCACTTACCCCTCAGCTTTTGAGGAGATCAACTTGCAGGTACTGGGAAGCTATGGACGGGAATTTCCAGAGGTTGTAATTGGTTATTCTGGTCATGAATTGGGAATTGCAATTACAGAAGCGGCTGTTGCTCTGGGTGCTAAAATTATTGAACGACACTTCACCCTAGACCGCACCATGAAGGGCGGGGATCATGCTGCCTCTCTCGAACCAGGTGGATTTGCTAAGCTCGTCCGCGATATTCGCCATATTGAAGCAGCCCTGGGATCTGAGTTAAAAGCAATGCAGGCATCTGAAGAGGCTATCAAGAAAAAGCTGGCAAAGAGTGTTGTGTCAGCTGTAGACATTCCTGCCGGGACAGCACTTAGTCTTGAAATGCTTACCACAAAAGGACCTGGAACTGGGATTTCTCCAGCACGTATGAATGAACTCATCGGGAAAAGTGTCCTGCATGATATTTCGGCAGACGTTGTTTTGAAGGATGAAGACATTAAGTGGTAAATACCACCACGTCCCATAAATGATATTTCGAATAAACTGGAGAAGCCCATGATCACAGATTCACTCAAAGCAAAAGCGCAAAAGATCAAATTAGTTGTCACTGATATCGATGGGGTCTGGACTGATGCAAAAATGTACTACACTGCCGATGGCGAGTTTATGAAATCTTTTAGCACCTACGATGGGATGGCGACCTATATCCTGAAGCAAGCGGGTATCCCCACCGCCATTATTACGGGCGAGAATTCTGCGCCGGTCGCTGCACGAGCTAAAAAGCTGAAAATCGAGGATGTGTTCCTGGGGATACAAGACAAACTGGAAGTTTTTGAAGGGCTGCTGGAGAAGTATGATCTAAAAGCTGAAGAGGTTGCCTATATCGGTGATGACCTGAATGATTATGTGGTCATGCAGGTGGCAGGACTAACTGCCTCCCCGGCCAGCACGCCTGCTTTTCATATTCTCAAACCAGACATCCTGCTTGACCGCGTAGGTGGTGATGGTGCATTTCGAGAGTTTGCAGATATCATTCTGGCTTCTCAGGATCAATGACTTTTTTTTTCTATACATTCTACAATCTTCTACTCCTCCTTGCGATACCCTTTATCTGGCTGGCAGCATATTTTAATGAAAAACTTGGTAGCAGCCTCTCCGGACAGAAAGATATAAAAATAGCGCTGGCGAGTTTTAATAAGAAGGTTAAGCGCGAGCCAAAACCAATTGTCTGGCTTCATGCCGCCTCGGCCGGTGAGTTTGAGCAAATCAAACCCTTTCTGACAAGACTGAGAATAATGGATGTCTACATTTTTCAAACATTCTCCTCTCCCACTATTTTCTACAAAGTGTCCCACAGTGAGCTATTCGACGGAGTGAGCTTCCTACCATGGGATTTTTATCCACGTGTAAACCGATTCATCTCTGAACTCAAACCACAAATATTTATTAACACGAGACATGATATCTGGCCAAACCTCCAGCTAGCTTTGCACCGTAATAGAGTACGAAACATTCTGGTGAACGGTAATTTATACCATGATTCCACCCGTCTGAAGCCCATAATAAAGAACATAAATCGCAGTGTTTTCAGATTTATTGATCATATATATACTGGGTCTAAGAGTTTGGCGACTCTGTTAAATAATGTTTATGCTGGCGCTATAGATGTTGTCGGAGATACCCGATTTGACCAGGTGGCTGAACGCGCCCAACAAAATGACCAAACCCTGTTGAGCAAGGACCTTATTGCCGACCGTAGAGTCATTATCTACGGCTCTGTGGTTAATTCAGATCTTAAAGTGGTCTGTTCTGCTATTGCCAAATCTCTGAATAAAGAGAACATCCTGCACGTTCTCGTCCCCCATGAAGTCATGGAGAGAGACCTTATTCCATGGGAAAGTGAGTTGTATAGACATAAGGTGAAATCAATTCGGTATTCTGAGATCGAATACTTCGCGGGTGAATCGGTTATCATCTGGAATAAGGTTGGTCAACTCGCTGATCTTTACAAGCATGCAAGCCTGGCATATATCGGTGCCGGGTTCACCACTGGTGTCCATTCTGTGACAGAGGCAGCCATCTATCATGTGCCTTCTGCTCACGGACCAAAATTCAGTATTCTTGCGGAAGCCATTGAACTTGTCGAGGCTCAATTGTCAACTGTGGTAACTACGGATGAAGATTTGTTAGCCTTTTTGAAACTCGATGAGAATGCTATCGCTCAACTATCAGGGGATATTGCTGGTTTTATTCAAGCACGGCTGGGCGCAACAGATAAAATTATTGAACAAGAATTTCCGCTTAAAACTTAAACCCCCACCATAAAACTTAATTTAGCTTAAAGCTTCCACAACCTCATCGTAATCTGGTTCATCTGAGATGACAGGGACTTGTTGTGTATAGTTAACAGTCCCGGTTTCATCTACAATGATGACAACGCGGGATAAGAATCCTTTCATGGGTCCATCTAACATTTGAAGTCCATAATCTCGCCCAAACCGACCTGTTTCAAAATCAGATAGTGTAATAACATTTTCCAATCCCTCAGCACCGCAAAAGCGAGCCTGGGCGAATGGTGTATCACGAGATATGCACAGTACTTTTGTATTCTCCAGACTTCCGGCAAGCTGATTGAAATAGCGAACAGAAGCAGCACAGGTGCCCGTGTCGAGACTGGGAAAGATGTTCAACACAAGTCTCGATCCTTTATAATCATCCATGGAAACTCGCGACAGATCCTTTGCTACAAGTTCGAAATCTTTTGCAATTGAACCAAGTTCTGGGAGTTCGCCGCTGGTTTGAAACGGATTACCTCTTAATGTTATGGTTGCCATTATTTCTTCCCCTTCTTCCCTTTGTTGCGTCGTGGTTTACGTCCAGTCTCTGCTTTCCCTCTTTTGGGTCGTGGCCATTCTTTCGAAGCAGATGCTCGCTGTGGCTTTTCCTGAGAAACCTCTACAGAAACCTCAATACCCTCAAAGACAGTTCCCTTTAAACTCTTCATCAGTTTTGTTTCTTCCGCACTATCTATTTCAAAGAAAGCAAATTTTTTCATAATTTCAATGTTGCCTATCTGGGCAGCACTTGAATTTAAAGCTTCATTGATCAGGCCAATAAGTCGTGCTGGATTCAGATTGTTTAGCGAACCAAGATTGATAAATAGTCGGGTGAAAGATGTCTTCTGTCGCTCATTTCTGGTCTGCTTCTCCCGCTTAGGTCTATCACTTACATTAATATCTCTAGCGTTTTTATAATACTCCAAGAAACTGTTGAATTCTGCAGATACGAAGTGTTTTATCAGCTCCTCGCGACTCAACCATTCCAGCTTTTTCAGGATGGCTGGCATAAATTGGCCGATCTGGCTTTCATCCACCTGAACTTTTTCAATTTTATCAATGAGTGTATACAGCTGTTTTGTACAAATATCTGTTCCAGCAGGGGCGAGTTGTTTTGAAAAAGATATCTTAAATTTTCTCTCAATATCTTTAATTTTTCGATTTTCTCGCGTATTAATGATCGCTATGGAAATACCAGTTTTACCTGCCCTTCCCGTCCGGCCACTCCGATGAACGTAAATTTCAATATCGTCCGGAAGATTCAGGTTGATCACATGAGTAAGGTCATCAACATCCAGACCTCTGGCAGCTACATCTGTTGCGACCAAAATTTGCAATCTATGTTTTCTAAAATTTCCCATGACATCATCGCGCTGGGCTTGAGAAAGCTCTCCATGAATGGCATCAGCGTTGTAACCATCATGCATCAATTTGCTGGCAATCTCCTTGGTCTCCCGTCTGGTACGGCAAAACACGATACCGTAGATATTGGGATTCATATCCGCTATGCGTTTGAGTAGTTCATAACGATCTGTAGCATGCACCATGTAGTACATGTGTTTAATGTTTTCGACAGTGCTACCAACTTTTTCCGCCACCAGCTGGAGGGGGTTGACCATGTACTTTTTCGTGATGCTTACAATAGCCCTGGGCATTGTAGCCGAGAATAGAAGAACTTGTCTTTTTTCAGGTGTTTCAGCCAGGATCGATTCAAGATCTTCCTTGAAACCCATACTCAACATCTCGTCAGCTTCATCCAACACGACACGCTCAACTGTTTTTAAAACTAGTTTCTTGCGTTTGATCAGATCCATGGCCCGCCCGGGTGTAGCAACAACTACTTGAGCTTCTTTTTTTAAGGCTCTCAATTGTGTATCAATACTTGCCCCGCCGTAGACAGGCACAATTCCGATACCATCAAGATATTTAGAATAGTTTTTCATGTCTTTGGTGATCTGAATACAGAGCTCCCGGGTAGGACAAAGGATCAGCGTCTGGGTCCGTTTATCTTCCCGCTTGGTCAGTTGCAGAATGGGTAGACCAAAAGCGGCAGTCTTTCCAGTACCAGTTTGTGCCGAAGCGATTACATCCTGATCAGAGGAAAGTAAGTGAGGAATAGTTTTGATCTGTATGGGGGTTGGTGTCTTAAATCCAAGTTCTGATATTGCCTTGAGTAGATCTTCAAGCAGGCCAGTTTCTTCGAATGTGTTCATCTCTGTTTGTATCCTATAACTCTAAAAATTTTCTTTTAATCATTTCCACTGTGTGATATTAGAACCGTTTCTTGGAACGGGCTCTACGGTTTTTATGATTTGATTTATTATTACTCCCCGACTTGAGGGCTTGTTGGCGTTGCTTTCCGGTTAGGGTTTTGTCAGCATCCACAACTTCTGGCGTGCTCTTATCATTCTTAAAGGGGTGATCGTTGATGACAGGAATTTTTTGACCGATCAATTTTTGAATATCAAGTAAAAATGGTTTCTCTTCATCATCGCAAAAAGACAAAGCAATACCACTCAAGCCAGCTCGTCCTGTTCTACCAATTCTATGAATGTAGGTCTCTGGAATATTCGGTATATCATAATTAATGACATATGACAATTCATCAATATCGATCCCTCGGGCTGCAATATCCGTCGCTACAAGAACAGGTGTATCTCCTTTTTTAAAATTTCCGAGAGCACGTTGTCGGGCAGTTTGCGATTTATTGCTATGAATTGCCTCGGCTACGATGCCTGCTTTATCCAGCAAGCGAACAATTTTATTCGCTCCGTGTTTTGTCCTGGAAAACACCAGAACTGACTCCGGAGAGTCAAGTTTCATCAAATGAATGAGCAGCTTAACCTTACTTTTCTTCGTCACATAATAAACAGATTGCTCTACTTTTTCAGCAGTCGTCTGCTCCGGGGTCACTGATACTTTCGCCGGGTTGCTGCCCAATAATTTTTGTGAAAGCGCAACAATATTTGGGGGCATGGTGGCAGAGAAAAAGAGAGATTGTCTCTTGGCTGGCAATTTGGCAATAATCTTGCGAATATCATTTATGAAACCCATGTCCAGCATACGGTCTGCTTCATCAAGCACAGAGTACTTAACATCTCCAAGAGAGACGAAGCCCTGTCCCATGAGATCCAAGAGTCGACCAGGTGTTGCAACCAAAACATCAACCCCTCTGCGGAGGGCTTCGGTTTGAGCACCTTGCTTTACACCACCAAAAATGACAGTGTTCTTTATTCCTGTATGCCTACCATAGACGCTAAAACTCTCACCTATCTGTATCGCTAATTCTCTTGTCGGAGTGACAATCAGTGCCTTGATACCGAGGCGTTTGTTGTTTTGTTGCTTCTCATTGAAAAGCATTTGGAGGATAGGGATTGCAAAAGCTGCTGTTTTACCCGTTCCGGTTTGGGCGCTACCCAGAAGATCTTTCCCCTGCAATAGCAGTGGTATGGATTGCTCCTGAATGGGTGTAGGATGTGTATATCCCTCTGAGTGTAGAGCTCTCAGTATTGGCTCTATAACATTTAGATCTTTAAAAGTCATGATTTTTGCGACGTGTCTCCTGGTCATTCCATGGGCATAGTTGCCGGCAACTACCCATATCCAGAGTGTCGCTTATTCAACTCACGCTATATCATTAAGTTCAGGAAATTGCAAGAAGTATTCGAGATATAAATTAAATATAATCAGAGCCATAAAAGGACTCAAAGATCATAGACCTGGATAAGTTTACTGGGCTAAAATATTATTTATCGGGTATCTCGAATTAATTTTTTGAACTGCTAATGCCATCAAGCCACTCGGTGGCAGCCTCCCGGGTTGAAAAAACTTTAAATCTATATTTTTGGGCCTTTGAAAGTTCCTCATATAGCATGGACAGAGCCGTCTCCCTGGGAGTGCTTATCACGATAGCATCAACAATAGCATCGTATTTTTCTAAAGACAAATTGTTGGCGTCAACGATTCTGGACAATGCATCACCAGGGAAATTCATCTCAGCGCGTGTGGCATCAGTGAGAATCTTTAAGAATCTAGGATAAGCCGTGTTGTCTTTAGTCGCGTGTATATAATCGATTATTTCTTCCAGCGTCACAATCCCTTCGAATTTGGAATCCAGAATACCCTTTTTTGAATCGAAATTAACTATAACCATAAGCGCTCGGGTTGACGGCAACCTCTCCCTATAACCAGCCCAGTCCAAGACCAAAGATGATGACAATAAGCACGTCAAAACCCCAGATCGCTGAAACTGTGATGATTCTTTTCTTCATACTTGTCATATCATACACCCAGAAAGCTACCACAAAGAAGGTGAAGTAGCCAAACAGAAGAATTAACCAGGGCGTGTTCATATCCCAGAAACTGTAATCCCAGGTCAGGGCATCAACTGCGTTGAGCAAGAACTCTACCAGGACACTAAAAATTGTGCCGGCTACAGCAATAAACCAGCGATTTGGGACCCCCAAGATCTTATCCTCTTTGTTGGGTAGAAGCATTTTTGCCCAGATAATCCCTGCGATGGCAAACATGAACATGATCTCAATATTCAGACCGATTAAAACAAGAAAAGCCGTATCCCCGGGACAACACCACAGGGGTGCGTAATTGGTAAAATGAAAGATCAGGGAGTTCATGAGTTCGTTAAACCAGTCCATACCCCAGAAGGCTAGCCCGGCTAAAATGAGTCGGTAGTTTTTCTTCTCCATTTCAGTAGCGTACACATAGAAGACAAATGCCAGTAATGGAATGACGTACCATTTGAACTGTGATCCATCACGTAAAATATTGAGGGCCTGTTGTGAAAACTCGCTGGGCATATTTCCTCCCCCCTTCTGTTGTATTTGTACTTAAAATAACGATTTAAGTAGACAGGAGAAAGGGATATTGTTTTGGAATTATTCCTGTTTTACTGATTTCGCCTCGGCTTTTGAGAATAGTTGACACCAGAATTGTCCAGTAAAGAAAAAGATGAGTAAGGTGGTCAATGAGCCAAAATACATTCCATTATTTAACAAATGCTCAAAACCATAGTTATAGATATACAGTGAGATTGAGATGGCAAAGTTAAGTAGGCCATAGAGGATGTTTTGAGTATTCCCAAATCCGAAGCCGCTAAACATGCGACCCTTCCATATCCCCAGAACAAAATGCGGCATGGCATTCATCAGGGTCAAACCGATGAGAAAATCAATCCAATTCATGGGGGATTATTCCCATTTGGATTTAAGGAAGAATGCGACCACAGCGGAAGTTATTATCCCCATAATTGGAGCAAAAAGGGTACTTTGTATAATATAATTTTTCATACTGAAGTATTCTTCAGCACTTGCCTGGGTATGGAGATCATGCTCAACACTATAAGCAATTGCATTAGAGAAATAGTCCGGCGTAATGACGTAGTGTGTAATGATCTGAGCCAGGGGACTTAAGATCATAACGACAATTGAAATGATAAGTCCACTCAATAAGCCATCCTTGTAACTCATTTTTCCATCAGGATCGCTTGCGCGCTTATCACGTAAAGCGAGGACATAAAGGCTTATTGCGACCAGAGCAAATATATTGCTGTACGTTGGATGTTTATCGATATGGGTCCCATGGAGTCCAAACATGCGTTCCAGGAGAGCCCACACCAGGATGGAAGCAATAAAGATAAGTCCCCATTTAATTTCTAATTTATATTTCATAAGAATCTCCCTTGGTATAAACTTTTAATACATGATGATTGTTGTCATAAAATATCTTCACATCACACGCATTCCAAAAGGGAATTTGAATTAGAACACAAGACCCGGGGTCCAAAGCGTTGTTACCCCAAACAAGAATTCGCCATGTTTATTAACTGCGGTCCATACGCCTGGCGCAAAGCCTCTCAGCTTGATAATTCCTGGATAAATATTAAGGACAGCCTGATAGTCGATATGGTTGCCAATTTTTAAGGAGGCTAAAAGAGAATTGTTTCTATCATAAAAAACGCCCAGAGTCCCAATTAACTCAACTGTTTTTATGTTCTTTTCTACATCAACATCTACCAATTCTCGACCTATTGCGCCTGCGCCAAAAGACACTGTGTGTTCTTGATCCATTTGATATGAAAGACCGACGAGGCCGTCCATGCCAAAAGTATAAAATAGCTGCCAGGTTTCGGAAAACGGGAGATCCCATTTTAGAGTAAAATACTGGCCGTTGTTGTGTAGTGTTTTATCACCCAAACGAAAGGAGGGCTGCAATGACCAATCTGACATATTTAAGGTCTCTTTAAAGAATTTGGCAACACGGTCATTGCTAAACAGGATCACACCTGCAATATCAAAAAAAAGTAGATCTGCAACTGCATCACCGTTGTAACCTGTATACCTATCATTTTCGACCACTTCATTCAGATAGTGATAGGCACTCACAGTAGCAATGCTGAAAAGTTTGGGTGTGGGAAAATGATGATGCTCATACCACTCGATTAGCATGCGGTACGTCATCCCACCACCTATCAAGTGGACGTTATAATTTGGCCACCATTGAACATATTTTATACTGAACTTCAGGGGAAACAGTTCGCTGGTAATAAACGTTTTTGTTCCATACTCCGAAATAGTCCTTCCTGGATGCGTAATGGATTTCCAAACATTCCCTGATGCATGCATATATGGGAGGTTTAAAATGTTTCGGGGTCTATTGCCAAGCTGGAGAATATCGTAACCATTATTTAGCATGACAGTGACAGGATTGAACAAAGCCTCCGAGCCATATGACAGCCCGGTGTAAAATGATTGAGCCTGGAGAGTACCGAGTAGAATTAAACCACCTACAATTATTTGCTTGAGAGACTGCATTGTGGGGATATAGCTTGATTAATCGATTGAGTTTGTCACAAGCGGGAATATGGGCTAACGATTTGAGTTGCGAACCAGGGCATTAAGAAAGCTTGACTTAAGTGGTTTAATTGCAAGCAGCGCCTGTATGGGAGGAGATTTTTCCAGGGCACTCAATATGCGACCCATGGTTCTATGGTTAAAGCTATCATAATCGCTAAAGATCAAATCAGCCAGCTTCCCTCGCTCTATGGCCATGTTAGCATATTTATCAAAACTGGTCTCGGGTGTAAAAACACGCTGTTCACGTGACTGCAATACAGCTGATCCTGTTTTACACACACTGGGACAGATTCCGCACCCCAGACAAACATCTGCATCTCTGATCGCCCGCTGTCGCTTTCTCCCATCCATTTCATATTTTTCCATCTCAATCGCATCCACCGGACAGGCATCAGCACATTTTGCGCAACCATCGCAGTTAGTCGTATCTATCTCTACAATCCAGTTTGAAGACACGATGGCATTATTGATATCAAATGTTTTTATGGCTTCGATCATGCCACAGCAGCACCCGCAACAATTGCAAATATAGCTGAGCTTATTTTGAACATTATCACCTGTTTGTGCCAGACCTGCTTCTTTACCCTGTTCTAATAATTTCATTGAGTCTGAGACAGAGATTGATTTTGCCAATCCGTTGTGAACCAGTACATCGGCAGCACTCCCAAAGGAAAGACAATTGTTTTGATCATGTTCACAGGCCTTCCCCAGGTGTTCAGCCTTATGACGACAAGCACACAAAGACACTGCATGTGAGGATGCCGTCTTCACAACATGGGATGCTCTTTCCCAATCCAATATTTCGATATGATCACCCTGGGGTAGGGATTCCTCTCTCACCATCGAGCGTCCGATCTGAGTCTGTTTCTGAAACACGGCTCGACTAAAGCGATCATCTTCGATCATATACTGATCAAATAAGCGGGCTATCTCAGCCATGGGGGCATCTCCCCTGGATCTCATAAAGGTGTATTCAAAAAACCCGATGACCACCGGTGGAAGTGCAGCGTATCGTTTCCCTTTGTGCTCAATGTCTATCATTAATCCACGATGAGCCAGATCCTGGACCAAATCACTTAGCCGACCTTCCTCCATCTTAAGCTTTTTCGCAATTTTGGAGAGGGGTTGGGGTATTGAGGGAAAGCGCCGCGCGATCTGAGCTTCTTCTGGTGTGAAAAGGATTTCTAATATTTTAGTGAAAGTTGGTGAGGCGGGAGCTCCGGTAACATGACGATCAAAACGCTCCTGTAATAAACGATAATCCCGGTGATGATTTACAACATGTCCCATATTAACCTCATTTTAAACTCTAATATAAGCGGTTTGGTGGTAATTCTTTATGCTTGATTAAAATTTATTAAGCCCTGATCATCCTCATTCTAATAAATTGAATCTTTTTTTCGAAAGGGTTTCACCTGCAAGGTATGAGTCCTATATTGCTTCGCATGAAGACTGTCTCTTATGCACAATTTTTACGCTTGCACAATCACACTGACAGATTTGATCTCACAGCTACATTGTTATATATGTTCGCAAACAGAGAGCGTTGTAAACGTTAGAATATGGTGAATCAGGCGGATCATAGCGAATACTCTCCTTGCTCACCTGACAAAGCTGCACCACCTCCAAGAATTTTTATCCACAGGTATCGACCAGCAGGTCAATTCCAGAGACATTGAGGACAGTATGATTGATCAGAAAGTAAAACATATAATTGTAACTGGAGGTGTCATCTCCGGACTCGGGAAAGGCATTGCTGCCGCATCTCTGGGAATGCTTCTGGAACTCAAGGGGAAAAAAGTTACTATCCAAAAACTTGATCCGTATTTGAATGTAGATCCAGGCACCATGAACCCCTTCCAGCATGGTGAAGTCTTTGTTCTGGATGATGGGACAGAAACAGATCTTGATTTGGGGCACTACGAACGCTTTATCGATGTCAACATGACTAAGGCCAATAACAGCACTGCCGGAAGTATCTATTACGAGGTTTTGGAAAGAGAACGCCGTGGAGATTATCTGGGCGGGACTGTACAGATCATTCCCCATGTTACAGATGAGATCATTAAACGGATTGAGACACCGGAAAAAGTTGATCCTGAATTAGACATCGTCATCACAGAGATCGGCGGAACCGTCGGTGATATAGAGAGTCTTTCATTTCTTGAGGCTGTTCGCCAATTCCAACAATCTCGTGGTGGGGAGAATGTAATAATACTCCATGTCACTCTCATTCCTTATGTCAAAGCAAGTGAAGAATTGAAAACCAAACCCAGTCAACACTCTGTGATGCGTCTAAGGGAAATTGGTCTCCAACCTGATATTCTTTTATGTCGAACTGAATTCCCCCTTACAGATGATGTGAGAGAAAAACTTGCCTTATTTACGAATGTGAGGCCAAATGCTGTTATACAGGGATTAGATGCCACATCCATTTATGAGGTTCCTCTCTTGCTCCAGAAAGAGCATCTCGCAGGGATAGTCATGGAAAAGTTGCACATGGAGAACATTGTTTCTGATACGAGTAAATGGGAAGAGTTTGTCAGCCGAGTCCTCAATCCTGAAGATGAGATCACCATCGCTGTCACAGGAAAATACACAGCCATGGTGGATGCCTACAAAAGTATCGTAGAATCATTTATTCACGCCGGCGTTGATAACCGCTGTAAGGTCAATGTTGAGTTCATAGAGGCCAGTGATTTGGATTCCGAGGCTTCTCTTGAAAAAATTCTGGGACATGTACATGGTATTCTAATTCCAGGGGGCTTTGGTCCTCGAGGAATTGAGGGGAAGATCAGAGCTTCCAGATTTGCCCGTGAAAACAAGGTCCCTTTTCTTGGTCTATGCCTGGGATTACAGGTGGCTGTGATTGAATATGCTCGCGACGTGTTGGGGCTGGCAGAGGCAAATTCAGAGGAATTTGATGAGAACGCGGCACATTCTGTCATTCATTTAATGCTCTCCCAACACCATGTCACTCACAAGGGTGCCAGCATGCGTTTAGGGGCCTATGACTGTGTCCTTAAATCTGGTACCAAATCCTTTACTGCCTATGGCGAAGCCTTGATTTCGGAACGACATCGTCATCGCTTTGAAGTCAACAATGCTTATCGTGATCAATTAGAAGCAGCAGGAATGCTCATTTCGGGGACATCTCCAGACAATGAGTTGGTGGAAATGATTGAATTAGCTGATCATCCCTGGTTTGTGGCAACACAAGCACATCCTGAATTCAAGTCCAGAGTGGCAAAGCCCCACCCCCTATTCAGAGAGTTTGTTGGAGCGGCCTTGAAATTTAAAAATCGTTAAGTTTTATATTGCCGCACAAAAGGGTTTTCTTTTAATCCAAAATATTTCAATTTAACACCCTGATTCACTAACCCTACAATCAGAGTTAAGTCATCATGGAGCATATTTCCTTGCTCTCATAAATTCAATCATATTGGAGAGAATTATGGTATCAAAAACACCTGCAAGCACGGGGCATCGGCAGCGTATCAGAGATCGCTTTTTTCAAAACGGATTAGAATCATTCCATGATTATGAAATCCTGGAATTACTCCTTACCCTGACGACACCCAGAAAAGACATGAAACCGCAGGCCAAAGAATTGATACGTCGGTTTGGCTCACTGGCTGCAGTTCTGGACGCCCCAAAGTCAGCTTTACAAGAGGTAAACGGGATTGGTCCTGTCAATATCTTTGCTCTGAAACTGCCTCACGCCATTGGAAGACGCTATCTTTTTGAGCAGGCTAAGGGCAGGGATTATCTACGCTCAAGCAGAACTGTAAAAGATTATCTCACCCATAATTTACGGGAGCGCAACCGTGAGATATTTATGGTCATCTTTCTGGATGGGCAGAATCAGGTGATCAAGATGGAGGAGTTGTTCACGGGGACCCTTACTACGTCCGCTATTTATCCCCGAGAGGTGGTTCAGAAGGTGCTGGATTATGATGCAGCAAATGTGATCCTGGTTCACAACCACCCCTCTGGAAATCTCACTCCCTCCAATAGTGATCGAGCAGTGACCAAAAAACTGCAGACTGCTTTAGCAGCTATTGATGTTGATATTTTAGATCACCTGATCGTTGGAGGGAACGAATTTTTCTCCTTCGCGGATCATCGACTGCTATAAAGGTTTTCTTCACCTAGTCATTCTGACCCTGAGCTTGCCTGCCGGGCGTAGCTTAAAATGCGAAGACTGGTCGAAGGGGAAGAATCTCACTTTGGTGGCGGTGAGTAATTGTCAATCGGAGATCCTTCACTTCATCCCGACGAACTTGTCGGGATTCCATTCCAGGATGACGAGAAGGGCTAGACTGTGTGACACCTCAGCCTCAGGGTAAAGAGATTAATTAAGCTCTTTTTCCTCACGGAGGATAATAATCGATTCATTTTCTGGATTACACCCTCGGATATCCTTATAATAATCCCGAATCATATCCATATCTTTTTTAATGTTTCCATCTGGAATAAACGAAGGTCCTGTACCAGCTTTTTTGTTAGCGTAATCTGCAAAACCCAGGAGGATCGGGACCTGTGCCTTATAAGCAATATGGTAAAATCCAGATTTCCAGTGATCTGTTTTGCTCCGTGTCCCTGGAGGAGTCATTGCAATAATAAGGTTATCAGCTTCCGCAAAACGATCGGCAATCTGATCCACTACCCCATGGGCACTTCGTCTATCAACAGGAATCCCACCCAGCCACCTCATAAATCCGCCAAATGGTTTTTTGAAAACGGTGTGCTTTCCAATCCACGAGACCTTAATGCGATGCATGAACATAATGGCCAAGAGGTAAATCAAATCCCAGTTGCTTGTATGCGGAGAACAAATAAGGATAAACTTACCCTGGGGAGGCAATTCGCCTTCAAAGGTCCAGCCGTTGAGCTTCATCCATGATTTTCCCAGAAAATATTTGAAATGTCCAGAACGATTATTTTTTGCCATGGCCTCATCTCCCAAATTCATTATTGCGCATCATGCGACCGGCTAAAAATGCTGTGGACCAACTTGAGGTTAGATTATAGCCCCCCGTCTCACCATTGACATCCATTATCTCACCGGCAAAGTACAGCTTTGATGTTAATTTTGATTCCATGGTGGTCTGGTCGATCTCCTTAAGAGAAACACCACCGGAGGTTACAATTGCATGATCATAAGAATCATGCCCGATCACCTGCATGGGAAATTCTTTTAAGAGCATACGTAATTTCTTGCGCTCTTCCCCTGTCAGTTGATGCAGTTGTTTTTCTGGGTCAATACCGAGAATATCAACAAAAAGAGCGATCATCTTTCTGGGGAGAAGTGACTTAAGCATATTTTTGAAGCTCTGTTTGCTATGCTCGGAGATCTCTCGCAATAAGCGTTGATCCAGCTTTTTATGATCCAGAGCTGGTTTCATGTCGATCTTGATATGAACATCCTGCCTGGCGTCCAACATGCTGACCAAAGTTTCACTCAGGGTCAATATGATAGGCCCGGTGACCCCTTTTCGAGTGAACATCATTTCGCCAAATAATTCTGTGACCTTCTTATTCTTCGACCAAACCGAAATCGTTACATTGCGCAGACTTACCCCCTGAACCCTTTTGGCGGTATCGCCAGAAGTAAGGACAGGAACAAGGGACGGGGCAGTGTCAGTGACAGTATGTCCAAAAGCTTTTGACATATCATAACCTTCACCAGTGGAGCCTGTGGCGGGGTAGGATAGGCCTCCCGTCGTAATACAGACTTGATCTGCTTTCACCTGCGTCGGTTTACCTGAGTGCATAAGCTGAAGGACAAAGCGCCCTTCTTCATCTTTGGAGAGACCAGTGACATGTGCCTGGGTGATGATAGGTATTTTCAACTCATCTAATTTGTTCACAAAAGCATCCACAATATCCGTAGCTCGATCGCTCTGTGGGAAATATCTACCACCACGTTCCAGTTTTGTGGGGACATTCAACTCATGAAGATAGTCCAGGAGATCATGGTTGAAAAATTGTGAAAATGCATATTTGAGAAAGCGCCCCTTTTTACCAAAACGATTGAGAAAACTCTGCATCCCTTCCTCATTGGTGATATTACATCGACCTTTACCAGAAATTCTCAACTTCAAAGCTGGTTTCCGCATCTTTTCGAGGAGGATAACGGTATGCTTCGGATTATAAGCTTCAACGGCGGCCATTAAACCCGCAGGTCCAGCACCTATAACAATAGTATTATAATGTGATTCCATTTTAGTAGCTCAACAACCCTGGTAAGGAATTCAGGGATCGATCACATCAAGTTTTGGATTTCGGTTTTAAATTCATTCACCAATGAAGCTGCAATAGTCCGACTGCTTCCTTCAGCAAAGATGCGAATGATGGGTTCGGTGTTTGAGGCACGGAAATGTACCCAGCGACCTTTCCAAGTTATCTTGACCCCATCCTCAAGATTTGGCACCAGGCTATCGTACTTTTCCGCCAGCTTCTTAAGAATCTCAGCTGGTTGGTATCCCTGAACATCGATCCTATCCTTGACCATTTCATAACGAGGTAGATCATTGGCAATTTCACGAATGCTTTGACCTGTCTCTGCTAAAAGAGAAAGGATCAGCCCTGAGGCTACTAGCGAGTCGCGACCAAGATGGGATTCTGCCAGAATAACGCCTCCATTTCCTTCGCCACCAATAAGACTGTCCAGCTCCTGCATCTTACGGGCAACATGAATCTCTCCAACGGGGGTTCGAATAACTTGACGCTTATAACGCCAAGCTAGATCATCCAGGGCCATGGTAGTACTCAAATTTGTAACTATGGGTCGGTGATCGTCATCCTCAGCGTTTCTCAGTGCGTGATAGGCTGCTAAAACCAGCGTGTATTCTTCAACCAGAGGGTTTCCGAATTCATCAATAACTGCCAGTCTATCCGCATCTGGATCGGTAGCAATACCAATATCCGCCTTTTGACGACTCACCTCATTTCTAAGGTCAGTGAGATTTTCAGGTAAAGGTTCGGGTGTGTGAACAAAATCACCATCATTTTTACAATTCATTCTCACCACCTCGCAGCCAATTCTCTCCAGAAACATGGGCAAAGCCTCAGATCCGGCACCATTGATTGCATCTACAACTACTTTGGGCTTACGTTTTCTGATGGCTTCCACATTCACCAGATCCAGGGCCATGACATTGTTAATGTGTCTTTCAATTCTGTCGTCCAGAAGGGTGGTTTTCCCTTTGGGTTCTGCTTTGCTCAGACCGGCTGCTTTTACCTTGGAAATTTCTTTCTGTAGCTGCTCATGTTCAGCTGAATCCAAAAATAAACCTTCTGCGCCAACAAACTTCAGGGCATTCCATTCAATGGGGTTATGGCTTGCTGTTACGATGATTCCACCTCTAGCATCTAAGTCTTTCACCATAAGTTGAGCAGTTGGGGTGGGGCATATTCCGCAGTCAATTATCTCACATCCCATACGTTTCAGCGTCGTTTCTACAACCCCCTTGAACATTTCACCTGACGGCCGGCTATCCTGAGCGATGATAATACGACCACCATCCATCAGCTGGGCAAAAGCTTGCGTATATAATTTTACCACTTCTTCATCGAAGCCATCTCCGATGATTCCGCGAACACCTGATATTCCTGATATTAAAATTGGCATGTCCCCTCCAGTGAGAGTTATAGTTCTAGATTAGCTTATAGCCAATCAGATCATCAATTGTTGTATTTCCAATGGTAAATGGTCGGTTTTCGATAAATACAAATCCCTGTCGACCGTACCATTCTATTGCTGCCTTATTATCAACCATCACCCCTAACCAGACCCGATCCGCTTTGTGTTTCTTAGCGGCTTCTATTCCATACTCCAGCATTTTTTTACCCAGACTTAATTTTTGAAATTCCGGGAGAACATAGAGTGAGGTTATGTAAAATTCGGCTCGAGCTTCATTCCAATGCGTTTTACTATAGCCAACTATCTGATCGTCCGCGAGAGCCACACAGCCCTCAACTATCCGTGAGTCGAAAAGAATTTGTAATTTATCCAGAGCATAATAGGAAGTGTGAAAGTCTCTACGGTCTTCCTCAGGGATAAATTGTCCATACGCATCAGCCCAGGTGTTCCAGGCAACATCCTGAATACTTCTAAGATCGGATCTGCGCCAGGAGCGTACTTCGGTCATTAGTGCACATCCACTTTTTTACTGGATTGCATGGGCTATTCCTTGATGTCGCGGGTTCGCTTTCTCCCGCATATAAAATATTGATAAAAAATCGACCCTCCATACATGCGTTTCACTGTGGCAGATGCTGCATATGGCAGACGGGTCTTCCTGGTATCCATGTGCTTTTTGAGAAGTAGGAAGGGATGGAAGACGTTCCAGGCCAATGCCAGAACAATAGCTCCCATTCGTTTCCAGTCGCGAATCAGGGCCGAAAATACAAAGGCAACCCCCTCAAGGGCGATTCGAGCTGGGAGGATGGCGGCTAAATAAGAAGAGGGGTAATTTTTGATGATCATCATCAAATTATTTCGATGGTTCAAATATTTCTTCTGAAAACGATCTGGTGGAAGTGTCCATCCTGAATGATGATAAATTTTGGATGCAGGTGCATTTACGACTCTCCAGCCTGCGTTATGAAGTCGCCAGCAAAGATCAATTTCTTCCATGTGGGCAAAAAAATCTTCATCAAAGAGTCCCACATCTTGAAGGGCAGATCCCCGCAGAAGTAATGCAGTTCCACTTGCCCAAAAAATATCTCTGGGTGTATCGTAATACCCATCATCCTCTTCCATGGTGGTGAAAATACGACCCAGGGCGAACGGGAAGGCTAAAACATCCATAAGTCCGCCAACACCACCGGCATAATCATAGGCTTTGGGATTCTGAGCAGACATGATCTTGGGCTGCACCGCTGCGATCTGAGGATCTGTTTCTATTTGCTCAATCAGATGACCGATCCAGTCCGGCTCATGAGTCGTATCGTTATTCAACACGAGGAAATATTCCGATTTTGCTGCTCTTAGACCAACATTGCAGCCGCCCGCGAATCCAAGATTCTCTGAATTCTCGATAACACGTACCTTGGGGAAGTGCTCCTTCATCAGCGCAACGCTGTCGTCTGAGGAGGCATTATCTACCACAATTATTTGGAAATCCTGGTATACAGAGGATTCTAAAGAACGAAGACAGGGTTCCAGAATATCCCAGCCATTCCAATGGGGAATAATTACAGTGATTTTCGCCATGGCATATTCATCATGTGTCATAGCTTAAAAGATACACGACAGTGATCTGGATTCAAATCATTGTGCCTCCCTGATCACTCTTTACTTCCCCACCCACACTTCGAGCTTCAAATCAATACAAGTATTTGATAATGCTCAATAATTTTGTAAATGAGACCCCCGCTAATCGGGCATGTTATTTGCAAAAGAAGCTTTCGGAGGATGATATGGAAAAAATGGTTGTTCGCGATTTTATGACAAGGGACTTGATTGTTTTCAAGCCCACGATGGATATTTATGCTGCCATTGATGCCCTGGTAAAATCAGAAATCTCTGGTGCGCCTGTTGTCGATGACGAAGGCCGACTTATTGGTATTATCTCCCAGAAAGATTGCCTAAGAATTCTTGCAAATGGTGTCTTTCATAATGCCCCAGCAGGACCTGTAAGTGAATACATGACTGAAGCGGTAATGAGTATCGATCCCGACATGGATATTTTTACCGTGGCCGATCTGTTTCTTAATAATGTTTATCGGCGTATTCCGGTAGTTGAGAATGGGCTCGTATGTGGCCAGGTTAGCCGTCGGGACATCTTGCGTGCCATTCAGAATTTAGCCAATAAGAACTGATTATCAGATACGATCTCACTGGGCAAGGAAGCGCATTGGTGAGGGAGGTCTGTTTGTGATACAACATTACCTTAAAACAAAAACGCGAACGTCCACACCTTCCCTTTTGGGCATTAGCAAATCAGCTATTGCCAGGAGTATTACTCCAGATATCTTGGCGCCATGAAATTAAGATTTAACATTTCAATATTAACCAACACAGGAGAAACCCAGTGAAAATAGGTATCCCAGTTGAGACAGTTGCCGGTGAGACCCGCGTTGCCGTGGTTCCCGGAATGGTCACAGCATTTACTCGCCTGGAGCATGAGATCATCATCCAGAAGAACGCCGGTGCTGGCTCTTTCATATCAGATGAAGAGTTTGTGAAAGCCGGAGCTCGTATGGTCGCAGATGCTCAATCGCTTTACGCGGAGGCAGATGTTGTCTTTAAGGTTCAGCCCCCCAGTGCTGATGAAGTAAAATTGATGAAAGATGGAGCCATCTATATGGGTTATCTCGCTCCCTTGGTAAATCATGACACCCTCAATGCCATGAATGAAAAGAAAGTGACCAGTTTTGCCACTGAATTCATTCCCAGGATCTCTCGTGCCCAGAGCATGGATACCTTAAGTTCCATGGCCACCCTTGCCGGGTACAAGGCTGTGCTCATCGCAGCAAATCATTTGGGGAAAATATTTCCATTACTCATGACTGCTGCCGGTTCAATTCCGCCAGCCAATACTTTCATTTTGGGTGCCGGTGTTGCCGGACTACAGGCCATTGCCACGGCAAAACGTCTGGGCTCAAGGGTGGAAGCTTTTGATCCCCGCGCCGCTGTCGAAGAGCAGGTAAAAAGTTTAGGTGCGACCTTTGTACACATGGAAGTCCCTGAAGAAAATGTTGAAACTACCGGTGGGTATGCCAAGCAGCAATCGGACGCTTTTCTGATTGCGGAACAGAAAGCCATCGCTGGCCGTCTCCCAAAAGTTGATGTGATTATCACCACTGCTGCAATTTTCGGCAAAGCATCCCCAATCCTCATTACTGAAGAAATGGTAAAATTGATGCGACCCGGTTCAGTCATTATTGACCTGGCTATTGAAGGTGGTGGGAATTGTGAGCTATCAGAACTTGGAAAAACCGTCGTCAAGCATGGTGTTACCATTGTGGGGACAGTTAATCTTCCAGCCGCATTGCCTGTGAATGGAAGCTCGATGTTATCCAAAAATCTCCTAAACCTTTTCAAGAATATTTTCCAGAAAGAAGATAATTCTCTGGATTTCGAAGAGGAAGTTACCAAGGGAGCTTGTATTACACACGCTGGAGAAATTCAGAATGACCTGGTTAAAAATTCTATGAGCGGAGGGAACGCGTAATGGAAAGTCTAATTGTATCCATCTATGTTTTCACACTCGCCGTGTTTATCGGCTTTGAGTTGATCACAAAAGTTCCACCATTATTACATACTCCCCTCATGTCTGGCTCAAATGCCATTTCAGGTATTACCGTTGTTGGCGCCCTCCTGGCAGCCAATGCAAATAACTGGACCGTGAGCACCTTACTGGGGATTTTTGCTATCGTTTTCGCCATGATCAATGTGGTCGGAGGTTTTATGGTAACCGATCGTATGTTGGCCATGTTTAGAAAAGACAAAAAAGTTGAGAAGGGGGCCTGATCATGATCTATTTCGAACAGCTTGCCTATCTCTTTGCTGCTACCATGTTTATCATGGGTCTCAAATATCTTGGTTCTGCCAAAACTGCCCGTAAAGGGAATCTGTTTGCCATGTTTGGCATGACGCTGGCGGTCCTGGTCACCTTAATGATCTCCGGCATAATTGGACCGGCTCAGATGATCACAGGAATGATCATTGGAAGTCTGGTCGGCGCCGTTGTTGCCCAAAAAATTGAAATGACCTCCATGCCACAGATGGTGGCATTGTTCAATGGATTTGGTGGAATCGCCTCGACTCTGGTCGCTTACTCCGAGTATATGGAACCAAGCAATTTACCCGTTACTCTGGATGTCCAGATAACCATAATTCTGAGTCTCTTTATTGGTACCATCACTTTCACAGGTTCCTTGATCGCCTTTGCAAAATTGCAGGGGATTATGCCTGGAAGACCCATTGTATTGCCATTGCATCAGATTCTTAACATCTTTCTACTCTTAGGAACTGTTGTCTTGGGAGTCATGCATGTTATTGAACCCACACTACCGCTGTGGCCACTCCTCATCATTCTGGCTGCGGCCATTTTTGGTGTCACTTTTGTGATTCCCATCGGTGGTGCAGACATGCCTGTAGTAATCGCCCTCTTGAATTCCTATTCAGGTCTGGCTGCTTCAGCCACTGGATTTGTACTCCACAATAATGTTCTGATCATCTCAGGTGCCCTGGTCGGTGCTTCGGGAATCATCCTTTCACAGCTTATGTGTGATGCCATGAATCGCAGTCTATTCAATGTACTCTTTGGTGCTGTTGGTACCGATGATAGTAGCGGTGACAGCGGAGGGGCTCCTGGTGAAACACGCACGGTGACACGCTATACAGCAGAAGACGCAGCCATAATCATGGATAATGTCCAATCTGTAATTATTGTTCCAGGCTATGGCCTGGCAGTCGCTCAGGCTCAGCATGTGCTGCATGAAATGGGCGAATTGCTTATGGCGAAAGGCATCGATGTAAAATATGCAATTCATCCCGTCGCCGGACGTATGCCCGGTCACATGAATGTGCTCCTCGCAGAAGCCAATGTTCCCTATGATATGCTGTATGAAATGGATGACATCAATGATGATTTCCAAAATACGGATGTGGCCCTGGTCATTGGAGCCAATGATGTGGTCAATCCCTCTGCCCGGACAAAGAAAGATAGTCCGCTCTATGGAATGCCCATTCTGAATGTGGATTACGCCCGAACCGTCATGTTCGTCAAACGTTCCATGGGTGCCGGTTTCGCTGGTGAAGCCAACCCGCTCTTCTTTGACGATAAGACCATGATGGTCTTTGGTGATGCCAAGGCAGTTATCACCGGATTAGTAAAATCTCTTAAAGAAAATGAATAAAAAAAGCTCTTGATCAAATAAAAAGGTCTCGGTTTACCGAGGCCTTTTTATTTCAGCTCGATTTCCTTGATCAATTTCCAGTCAGTCGTTTCACCCTGGGTTTGCATGAGAACCATGTGTGTTATGCTAATTTCAACGGGTACTGGGCTCTGCAGCCGAGAAAGCGCTATCTCTTTCTCCTTTTCTGAAGCAAAACTATATACCAGGCTGATATGTGGGAAAAAGGCAGGATCGGATTCACGAGCAAATAGGGTTCTTGCACGATTATTCTTTTCATCCAGTTCTCGGGATCTTCCAATTTTATAAAACAGGGCACGATAGAAGTTATCCAGCATCCCGATTGACTCGACGCTTAAGCAGAGGGGTGAAGCTTCAATTGCCAGTTCTTTGAACCTTGGCAAGATGCTATCAACTGTATCTGATACTTGACCCAGGAGGGTTAAATGAGGTCGAAAAGTCTCAGCGTTAAACTCAACTGACAGAGTAGCCATGGTCTCTGCAATCTGCTCACTAATTTCTGGATCAGGAACTAACCAGATGGAATATCCTTTTGCTTTACCCACTGCGCTTTGTGTTGCCATTAAAATCACCCGCTATATCAATATTTGTGTTTTAAGTTAGAACGAACTTGCAAAAATGTTGAAACTATTCATAAGGACTAATCATGAAAGCAGCCTGGTTCGAAAAATTTGGAAATGCATCCAATGTTTTGGTCTATGGAGATTATGAAACGCCTACTCCTCAAGAAGATGAGGTTCTGGTTCATCTGCATGCCTCTGGAATAAATCCCTCTGACACAAAAAAAAGAGCTGGGTCAAGTCCTTCTCTCCTGAACGCTGGACCTGTTATCCCGCACAGCGATGGTGCCGGGGTCATTGAGGCTGTTGGTCCGGGGGTTTCTGAGTCGCGTAGCGGTGAACGAGTCTGGCTCTACAACGCACAGTTTGGAAGGCAGCATGGTACTGCAGCTGAATATATAGCCATCAAGAGTTCTCAGGCGATCAGCTTGCCTCAAAATACCTCCTTTGAGATCGGCGCCTGTATGGGAATACCGGCCATGACCTCGCATCGTTGCGTGACAGCTGATGGACCCGTAGATGGCCAGACTGTCCTGGTGACTGGAGGAGCGGGCCGAGTTGGATATTATGCCATTCAATGGGCTAAGCATTTGGGAGCCACAGTAATTGCCACAGCAAGTAGTGAAGCAAATCGCAGAATCTGTACAGAGGCTGGTGCAGATTTGGTAACTGATCATCCTGGAGAGGACGCTACAACCAGCATCAATGAATTTACTGGAGGTGAAGGTGTTGATCGTGTTGTGGAAGGTGAATTCGGGGGAAATTTAAATCATGTGCTGGATGTTTTAAAAACCAACGGCACTATTGCCACCTATTCATCTATGGCTAATGCCACACCTGCGATTCCCTTTTACCAGATGATGTTTAAGGATATCACCGTGCGCTACGTCCTGGTCTATGTGATGCCCGATGCGGCCAAGCTAAAAGCTGCTCAAGACATTACACAATTTCTGGGAATGAACAAATTTCAACATCAAATTGCCCACACGCTTCCCCTCGCTAATATCGCTGAAGGACATCATCACATCGAGAAGGCAGACTTTTCCGGTTGTGTCGTTTTGACCTGCTGAACTGAACTATCTGAGCAAGTAGATCTTCATCAGCTTTTCTATGACTTGCCCCTGCATGTCATCTATATACAATTTACAGAGGTATAGTCCAGATACGGCAATCCCCCCATAACTTGCCATTCCATCCCAGCTTAGTTGACCCCGATGCGCCACAGCTTTCACATGAAAGGGTTCAGCGATTTTTCTTCCCGCCATATCAAAAATGACCATAGAGACCAGGGCTTGTTCAAAAGGGAGCTCATAGTCAATAATAAGAACATCTTTATCGCCATCGGGTGTGAAGGGATTCGGATCAAGGCCAATTTTGAGGTTAGACGAGAGTTGAGTCAGATGCAGGCTGTTTTTGTACCCGGGAGTTGAAGCAAATGCATTTATACAAAAGCCCCAATTCTTTGGATCAGTACCCGATCTATTTGTATTGATCCTTTCCCAGGAACGCCCCGTCACCAAAGGAGACTTTTCATCCCAGGACATTTCATCCATAGTATGGCCCATGGGATCCAGCAAAAGAACGGCGTCCCCAGAATTATTCAGAGTAGGGAATCCCTGGACGGGCACCACAATACAATCCCAGGGGCAACCGTGAATCTCATATTGAGTGCTGAGCAGAATAAACTCATTGGCATCCAGAACAAGATTGCTGTCTGTAATGGTTTTACCATTCGAATTGTTGTCAGATAGTTGCCATCCCTTGAGATCCACCTCATACCAGCTTTTATTATATATCTCCACCCATTCAGGTTCATCAGCCAGTGGAATCGGCATAATCTCACTAATAATCAAAGGAGGGTCAAGGCAGGAGATATATACCACCCTCTCGGCAACATTGTTACCCAGGAATTCATCCTCCGGGGCATCAATCTCAATCCGCAATTTGATCCAGCCGCAACGCTCAATTTCCAAATTCCTAAACCAGGCGAGGGAATCACCCGCTGTGATTTCAGACAAAATTTCTACCTGGTGTTCTATCAGATCCTCTTTGTCTAACACATCAAGTTTTATCGTTGATTGATACATGGCCGAGAACCCCCTATTCCTGATCAACAGGCTGATGTCAATTGCCTGTCTGCCTTCACTGGGAACAATATCAATAATTACCAACTCTAGGTTGAACTCGGGCAATTCCCGTGAGTTACGATAGCCAGGTGTGCCATTCACTACCAGGGATTGCTCCCATTGAGCCAGAGAGTCAGGCGTTTCCATGGTCACCCGCTCCCAGGAATAGCCATTATCTGTAGCGCTGGACCAGCTCATCTGACTCACCATGCTTGTGTCAGGCGATCTGATGATCACTGATTCACCGGAATTTGACAATCCCCCGCTTCCCAGAGTTGCGTCTGTAGAAATTGTGTATAGTGTGGTACTATCCGGCATGAGATCGTGGTAGGGACCTGTATCGAAATTATAGGAGGGGTCCAAGATGACTGCATACCCATAGGGTCTAACACCCTCTGGACCCGATAAATATATCAGACTATCAAGACCCGATCCATCGCTCAAGACCCAGCCATTGATATGTATCACATAGCTACTGGTATTGTACAACTCAATAAATTCATTTTCATACTCTGATCCCTGCGGATTCGCCATCACCTCAGAAATACGAATATCACTGGCCTGCAAAGCGATTGCCAGCAAGACAAGACTGATTCTTCTCATAATAATTCCAATTGTTTTACGTGAGGTTTACGTGATGAAGTGAAACTAATTCAGGACTCCCGCTAATACCAAGTTTTTCCTGAATTCATTGCTGAAATATTGTATATTCAGCTCGCTTCGCCACGAGACTATTAAATTATGGAGGTACAATGAAAATATTGAAACTTAGTTTTATGCTTGTGTTGACAATGCTGGTGCTGATCAGCTGTTCAAGTCCACCGCCTGTCAATGATATGCCAGATCGTAAAAATGCTACCAATCCCAAAACACCAATGGATCTTCCAGATTGGTACATCAATAACGCTGAAGAGGATGATACCTTTATTTACGCTGTCGGCATGGGTGAATCCAGAAAAATGGATCTTGCCGTAGATAAAGCCAAGCAGGCGGCAAGAGTTGAAATATCCCAGCGTATATCTGCAAAAGTACAGAGTCAGGTGAAAAGTTTTACTCAGGAAGCCGGAATGACCGAGGACACTCAGATCGTTGAGTTCTATCAGTCCACATCCAAGACGGTGACTGATAATACCTTGAACGGAATAACCGTCCTGAAGCGTTACCCTTACCAGAAATCGGATGGAGCCTGGATCGCTTATGTTCAGATGGGTTTAAAGAAGGATGCCGTCAGTACTGAAGTTGTTAATCTGATCAAAAACGAAGAAGCGCTTTATGCAGAGTTCAAAGCTTCACAGGGATTTCAGGAATTGGAAGCTGCCGTTGGAAGCATAAAATAACTCCAGCATTTGAACATTAATAAAAAACGGCTCCCATAAGGGGGCCGTTTTTTATTGCTCAAATGCAGTGGCATGCAGCATTTGGTAAAATTAATTCCCGATGTAATTCACCCGCTCAAAGAACTGCTTTTTAAAGGCATCTCCGATGGGGATCTCCTTCCCTTCTATCTTCACAAATTGTTTCTGAATGACCTCAATCTTATCCGTGGCTACCACATAGGATCGATGCACCTGCACAAACTCATCCTGAGGTAACAGCTCCAGTAGTTGTGAAAAATTCATCCGGGAGAGAAGTTCTTTGCCTCCAAGCATAAAAATAATATAGTGACCATCCTTCTTAATATATTTGATCTTATCAGTGTTCACCTGATGGATCTGAGAGCCGCTTTTGATAAAGATCTGCTGGTGCCCAGTTTGGGATTCCGAGACATTCCCCCCATCCTGAGTTTCTACTTTGTTCACTGCCTCGAGAAAACGCTCAAAGGGAATGGGCTTGAGCAGATAGTCCAGGGCTGGCACCTCATAGCTCTCTAGAGCGTGTTCCGGATATGCCGTGCAGAAGATAATGGAAACGTTCTTGGATTTGACCAGCTTTGATAATTGAATACCACTAAGATCCGGCATGTTGATATCCATAAAAACCAGGTCGACAAATTCATGAGATAGGAAATTGAGAGCCTCTAGCGGATCGGTAAAACTGCCTGCAAGCTCCAGCCAGGTGACCTTGCTGACATAAATGCTTAGAATATCAATGGCACCTTGCTCATCATCGACAATGACGCAGCGTATCGGTTTTTTCACAATGTTATCCTCAGATTAATTTGATATTCATTCTCGCTAGACTCAATATTTAGCATGTGCTTCTCAGGATAAAGATGCTCGAGACGTTTTTTTACATTCTCCAGTCCGATACCCTTGTGGTCTGGTGAGGCTTCCCTATCCGGGAAACGAGAGTTAATCACAGTGAAATTCAATTCAGAATCGGATGTTGATAGCTCAATGTTGATATATCCCTTACCCTGATTATCAATGCCATGCTTGAAGGAATTCTCTACCAAGGGGAGCAATAGCAGAGGCGCCACCTGACATTTGCCTGGTCCAAGCTTGCGCTGAAATTCAACGCTGGGTGGATCGCTGGACTTGTATTTGAGCAGCATGAGATCCATATAGTTCTTCAAGTGTTCGATTTCTTGCAGTAGGTCAATTTTTATTCCCGAACTTTCGTAAAGCATATAGCGCATGAGCCCGGACAATCTCAGCAAGGCATCACTGCCTTCTGTATCTTCGTTTCTCTGAGTGATGGCGTATATGTTATTCAGCGTGTTGAATAGAAAATGGGGATTGATCTGAGAGCGTAGGTATTTCACTTCTGCTTCAAGATTCTCATGCTCAAGTTTTTCTTTCTGTCTAATCTGATATCCATAGTCCAGGGCAATGCCATAGAATATCCCCCCGACCATAAGTAATAGGTTTCCACTATAAATGGTGAGGGAAAGGTTAAGACGATTGGGAGACATCAGCATCTTATCCGATATCTCTCCTGCTGCAATTGGCAGATTAAACATTCGAAGGGTTAGCTCATCCCAGCCCCATTCCAGGAGGGAGGCCGTCAGGAAAACTCCCAGAAAAATCAGACTCCTCCCAAATAGCGGTTTCAGTTTTAGTCTCTTGGGAATCAAGTATCGGGAGCTGATGAGAATAAGTCCCACAGAGAGGATCAGATCAAAAGCACGCACTACATACAGACTTCCATCCAGATCATTGAATTGCCCGGCAAAGACCGGCAGTTTGGCTGACTGTATTGGAATGAAGTACAGAAAGCCAAAGACGCCTGTAAGAAGTATAAGTTCTAGCCATTTTCTATACATCAGGCATGAATATATGTTTTTTTAGCACTTCTTCGAGTCCAAAGGCTGTGAATTGAGCCCCCCTTGTCATGAAGCCGCTTCTTTCTGTCACAAAGCTCATCGTATATGAAAATGTCCGTTCAACGCCAAGTTCCAGCTATTAATGCCAAAACTAGAAATCATCCTGATTCACATGCTATCCTTGACGGTCAAAATTAAAGGAGCATAACATGCGATTCAAAAAAAGTGTCACCCTGGGAGCTATCTTCATCTTACTGATATCAGCTTCAATGGCCCAGGAGAAGAGAGTTATTCAAATTAGACGAGGGGCTCTCAGTGATTCAATCAGAACTAAGGTTTTCGTTGATCATGATTTTGAGATGTCCGATTCAGTTATGAAAAATGTCTTTATTCATAAACTGCCACACCATGCCAAAAAAGCGGCTCGAATCATAATTAAAAAATCAGGGTTTTTCCGGAAGAGCAAGATCGTCATCGATTTTGATCCTTTCACAAAGGAAATATTAAATGTCACTGAAAATGACAAGGAGATAGCTCAAAGTAAATTTCATAAATACCAGGACTACCTGGATGATGCCGCGGATATGGAGGAACTGGAAGCCCTTCACCCGCGTATGGAAGAATTAGAGTGGGTTATAGAGGCTTCAGATTTCCCGGATTCACAAAAGATAGCAGATCTTGAAACTATGATCTTGGATCTTGAAATGTTGGGATCTGATCGTGCTCATTTAAAAAGAGAGCGCTACACCTCATTAAAAAAAGTCCTGGAATTAGAACATCTTGAGGAAGTAGTTCAAGATATTCTTGAAGGAGCTGGAATGACCCCACCGCAAAAAATCGAAACAATCGCCATTAAAAAGGGCAAGTTTTTTGTGAATGGCGAGGAAATCAAGGGTGATGCGGGTAAGAAATGTCTTCAAGCCTATATGAGTCACTCTGATCTTAATCCAGAGGATATGCAGAAAAAGGGGGAAGAGATAAGCATTAAAATCCGATTTGACTAAAGCGTTCGATTCATGTTCGGGTGAAGGCAGCCTCCTGAGGGGGGCTGCCTTCTTTTTAGGGCAAAATTACTTTGCTGCCATAAAGCTTCCCTGGCTTGTGATGCCAATTATTGTCGCGTAAACCCAATGCCCGGTGATCTTATCGCCGACAATGGTTCCATTGAGAAACACATTATTATCACGCCAAGCTGGATTCAGACTCACGGCAAACTCATCGCCAATGATTGTTCCGATAAAGGTTCCCTCACCAAGTTGAGGACCGATGTTTTGAGGATCACCAATGGCTTGAAATATCCAGGCACCAGAAATATTGGTAGAATCACCCTCATTAATAGTGAAAGCGCCCTCCACGACCTGAACGCCGGTTGAGTCATAGCCAGAATATTGATAAAAGTCGCTGGCTTCATTCTCCTCCTCACAGGAGCAGCAAAACAAGACTACCAAGATGAAGAGTGAAATGATTTTAAAGTGTTTCATAAAATTCATTATACTCATCTCGCTGATATGCTGCCATCAGTTACAACAATTCCTCCCTCTCCACCTTCATAACTATCAAAGCCAAAGGTCCCGATCCACTTATTGTTAAAAGGGTCAATGGCGATAGCCGTTACGTAATCACTTGGAAGGGCTGAGTTTTCAGTAGTGTAGACCAACCATTTTTCACCATCGAATAGTCCAAAGCCTTTATTAAAAGCACACCATATATTATTGGCGTCATCAATGGTAAATGGTCCCCATATTATCCGATAGTAGGATGGGGGAAATGGATAGGTAATCCATGTTGAGCCATCAAAACAGATGAGATAATTAGGACCACCGATCCATACCCTATTTTCCTTGTCAAGAGCAATCTCTCCTAGAGTATACCTTCCTAAATAAGGATTACGGTATAGAGGAGGAATCTCGAAATTTGTCCAAGCATCTCCATCATAACGCGTGAGCGTGCTGTCATTTAGACACCAGAGCTTGTTATCATTATCAAAACCAAAACCACCTATTTCGCTTCCAGCTAGGCCAGAATTACTCGAGTCAAAATGAGTCCAATTTGCTCCGTCATATTTTGATACACCTGTACGTGCATTATTTCTGTCTCCAACTGCATGCGTGCCCACCCAGATATTATCATGATTATCTACGACCAAACCAAATGCTGGTCGATCAATAGGGATTTCGGCAACAGTAGAACCATCAACTTTGTTTATTCTTGATCCATTAAAAGCCCACAAGTTGCCATTACTATCAACATCAATACTAGCCCAATCCCCTAAATTGAGATTCCAGGTCTGCCAGGTCGATCCAGCATAGCGAGTGGCGGTACCTGAGTCATCGATAATCCACACCACGTTATTTTTATTAATTGTTATGCCCTCAATCACATTTGAGGAGAGACCAGAATTATTTTTATTTAGAACAGTCCAGCTACCCATATAATAATCATAAACCTGAATGCTAAACTCTGCTTCAACAATCCCATTCGTTTCATCAGAGACTTTACAACTGAACGGATACCGGGCGCCCTGGTAGGGAGCATACCAAATCACCGTATCACCTGAGCCTGCCAACGAGCCTGCCGGTGCTGACCAGGTATATTCCAGGGAGTCCCCATCTATGTCAGTGGCAACACACACCAGTGTATCAAAGCCCAAAACCTCTATCCCGTTCCCAAGTTGGCCAATACTCAAAATTTCCGGGTGATGATTTGGAGTATAGGACTCCTCCTCCTCGCAGAAGAAGAGGAGTGCTGTGCATACAAATATGAAGAGGGGACGTTTCATGCTAATCCAATATAAGCATTGTACTGATCTGACGGCTTAATTTTTCTGATTAACTAATAAATCATAGTATAACTGATCTGGATGAATCCATTCTCGCTGCTGCGAGATGCTTTCAACTTGAGGTCGATGGGTTTCGCTAATTCAGCGAAAAGTGGAATACCTGCTCCAAGCAAAACAGGAATAAGCGTGATCGTAATATCCGAAATCAAGCCTCCTGCCAGAAAACGCTGGATGGTGACACCGCCATCCACATAGATATGCTTGATTCCCTGGGATTCAAGGCGCTCGACTATCTCTCGCGGTGATTCAGATGAGTGGGTGACGCAATTCGGGATTTGCTCTGGAAAAGTGATCTCGTTTCTACTTAGAACAAGCATGGGCAGTTCTCCATAAGGCCAGTCGCCAAAGGAAAGTACTTTCTCATAGCTCTTGCGTCCCATCACCATGATATCCACAGATTCCATGTGCGCAGCATAGCCAAGATCATCATCCTCGGGAACTTCGGCGCTGGCATTGTTTAGCCAATCGATATCGCCATCTGGTCCGGCAATATATCCATCCAGGGATGTGGCTATAAAAACAGAGACTCTCATGACTTATTTCTCCTTTTAATGAGATAGCCTAGGTTGGTCGTAAGGGACAGGCCATACAATAAACCCTCTATGAAACCGACATAGGGCATTGATTGTGCATAGCGCCCAAGTAATATGGCAATCGTAAGGGTGATCATGCCTATAGCGAGTAGGATGTTATCATTTTTATTCATGTGTTAACTCCAAAATTTTATTCCCCGAAAGCTTCGACCTCCAAGCCATTGCGTCTCACGGCAAGCCCCCTGAATTCAACTTGTAGATTCATGCTTAGGTTAATCTAATCTATCCCTATACTATCCCAAATTCCCTTTCGTATTCCTTTGAACCCCTCATGATGACTCTAAATTGCCCTTCATGCATTTCTCACTCAATACCATGTCAGGACCCCCTTGTGTTTAAGTACCGATTCATATTCTCACTCCTTTTTCTCCTGCAATTTTGTCCGGTTTCTGCCGATGAAGCCTTGCGCCACAAAATTGGTCAAATGATCATGGTGGGATTCTGGGGTACAGAGATCCCAGACAGTCTGAAATACGATATTGAGCACCGCAATCTTGGCGGGATCGTGACTCTGGCCAATAATCTTGAAAGTCCGGCTCAAATTAAGGCACTCACCGATAGTCTTCAGGCTTTCGCCCAGACCGAATTATTCATTTCTGTGGATCAGGAGGGTGGGATCGTCGCGCGGCTTGATGAGCAAAATGGTTATCAAGCCACCACATCGGCCTATCAACTGGGAACTGTCTTCAATAGCGAGACCACGACCCGTAGTCAAGCCAGGAAAATGGCGGGATGGCTGCAAGCTGCCGGTCTCAACCTGAACCTGGCTCCTGTTGTGGATGTGAATGTGAACCCCAATAGTCCAGCCATTGGTCACTATGGTCGCAGTTTTTCCAGCGATCCTGTGACTGTCTATTACCATGCCTCCTGGTTTATTGACGAATTCCAGCAATCGGATCTCATCACTGCTCTGAAACATTTTCCCGGTCATGGCAGCGCCCAGGATGACTCACACTTTGGATTTACCGATGTGACCGACACCTGGTCCCGAGATGAGCTCATCCCCTATGAACAATTCATCAATGCGGGATATTCGGATATGATCATGAGTGGTCATCTGTTCAATGCCAATATTGACAGTTTGCATCCAGCCACGCTCTCCAAGCTTACTATTAATGATTTATTAAGGGATAGTCTGGGTTATCAAGGTGTGGTCGTTAGTGATGCCATGTACATGCGCGCCATCCAGGACAATTATGAATTTGATGAGGCCATCGAATTGGCCATCAATGCCGGAGTGGACATCCTACTCTATACCACCCATATTCGTGATGAAAAATCCCTGGTCGGTACCATCATTGATCTGGTTGAAGAGAAGGTCTCCAACGGACGGATTGCTGAGAGTACCATCAACACTGCTTACCAGCGGATTATCGCGCTCAAAAACCGGACTCTGGTCTCTGTTTTCAATGATCAGCGATCAAAACAGACCCCAAGTAATCATAGCCTATTTGCTTATCCGAACCCTTTCAATGATGCTACAAATCTGCTCATTGACCTAAAAGATGGGGGGCAGATCAAACTGGAGCTCTTCAATCTGCGGGGACAAATGCTCGATGTCATCCTTGAGGGTCATTTCAACTCGGGCGTGCATGAGGTTCAGATCGATGGAAGTCAGCTAGCCTCAGGCGTCTATTTCCTCAGGCTCACCGGGCTGGGAACCAGCAGTACGTTGAAACTGTCGCTTATTAGATAGTTAGATCGCGTTAGGTCTTGGGGTAGGCTAGCGCTTCTCTTGATACAGCTCACTTCCGGCATTCTAAATAGGAACAATTATTATCACGATTCGTATGTCTCCCATGTATATTACTAAACAAATCCGGAAAGGGAGTTTCTAATGAGACCCACATGGAGAGCAAAATATTTTTCAAGCACACTTACAATCCTTTGCTTAAGTCTGATATTCATCAGCAGCAATCTGGGGCAGGAGACCATGAAATTGAATAAATTGACTAAAGAAGAAGCGCGTGTCATTCTCAACAAAGGTACGGAACGACCCTATAGTGGGAAATTCGAACATCACGAAGAAGATGGAACCTACACCTGTAAGCAGTGTGATGCTCCGCTGTACAAATCCGGTGATAAATTTGATGCCCAATGCGGCTGGCCCAGTTTTGATGATGCAATACCAGGTTCTGTAAAACGCATTCCCGATGCCGATGGACGAAGGACTGAGATCGTTTGCGCCAACTGCGGGGGTCATCTGGGACATGTCTTTCTGGGAGAACAATTCACCCTTAAGAATACTCGCCACTGTGTAAATTCTATCTCTCTTAATTTTGAAGCTGTGGAGGTCAATATCGAAAAGGCAATTTTTGCTTCAGGATGTTTCTGGGGCGTAGAGTATCAATTGCAGAAAAAAGCCGGTGTGATCTCAACCAAGGTCGGTTATACCGGTGGACATGTTCCCAATCCTACTTACAAACAAGTCTGTACTGGCAGAACTGGTCATGCAGAAGCCGTGGAAGTAGTCTTTGATCCTACTCAGGTGAGTTATGAAGAATTGGCCAAACTCTTTTTCGAGACCCATGATCCTACTCAGGTGGGCAGACAGGGTCCCGATATAGGAACCCAGTATCGTACAGAGATCTTTTACGTCTCAGATGCACAAAAAGCGACGGCCGAAAAGCTGATCAAGGCCCTGGAGGGAAAAGGCCTGGATATCGCCACCGAATTGAGCCCTGCTGTTACTTTTTATGAGGGTGAAGATTACCACCAGGATTATTATGCGAAAACAGGTGGAACGCCCTACTGTCACCTCTATACCAAGAGGTTCTAACAAAAAAGCGGGTCAAACTGAGCAAGAACCACACCCAAGAGGGCGATGGCTGTATCTTTCAACTCTGATTGCTTGTGTTATTTAGATTATCAAGATATTGCACAGATCATTCAGGCAATTGGTATAGTTGAATACTAGCAGTTTTGCTTGTTAAGGGTTAAAAACTCCCTACTCGAAAGAAATTTTCCACCTCTTCAAATCCGCAGCTTTTGGCTTCAGGGACACTTCCATGAAACAAGATCTTGCCTTTATCCAGGAAGACAATTCGATCAGCAATTCGATGGATACTGGCCAATTCATGGGTCACCACAACGATACTCATCTGCAACTGATCGCGTAAGGTCAAAATGAGATCATCCAGAGCGGCGCTGGTAATGGGATCCAGTCCCGCTGAGGGCTCATCGCAAAACAATAGTTCAGGATCCAAAGCTATGGCACGCGCCAGGGCCGCTCGTTTGCGCATTCCACCAGATAATTCTGAGGGTAATTGATAGGCTGCATGGGCAAGTCCAACCATACCAAGTTTGACCCTCCCAATGCGCTGAATCAGAGACTGATCAAGTTTGGTGTGTTGTTCAAGAGGAATTGCAAGATTCTCCAGGACACTGATAGAATTCAACAGGGCACCGTTCTGAAACAATACACCAATTCGCTGTAAGGTAGAATTTACAGCTTTCTCATCTTCCAGATTGAATTCCTGCCCAAAAAGTTTGACATCACCGGCCTGTGGGCTTACCAATCCCAGAATACTTTTAAGCAGGGTTGTCTTACCACTGCCACTGCCACCCAGAATGACTGTGATCTCATTTTTATAAAAATCCAGATCAATATTATCCAGGATGGTCCGCTCGCCAAAACGAGTGACCATGCCTTTGATTTCAATCACAGGTTCAGGACTCATTCTATACCATATATATCAGGCTAAAGATGGCATCTAGAAAGATTACGGCAAAAATGGAAGCTACGACGGCTGAGGTTGTCACCCGACCCACGCCCTCTGCTCCACCCTCGACTCTGAAACCATAATAACTGCCAATTACAACAATCACCCCGGCAAAGAAAATACTTTTGCTAAATCCAACCAGGAGATCTTCCAGGGTCAGAATACTAAGTGTCTCATTGAAATATGAAACCGGCGTTAAATCCAAATAGCTCACGCCAATGATAAACCCACCAAAAATTCCCAGAACCATGGATAGGGTTACCAATAATGGCATGCTGAGAGTAATCGCCAAAAATTTAGGGACAACCACATAACGGATCGGATTGATAGCCATCATCCGCAGGGCGTCAATCTCCTCACTTACTTTCATAGAAGAAATCTCTGCCGCAAATGATGAACCACTGCGCCCAGCGATAATTATTGCCGTCATCATGGGGCCCATTTCTCGGACCATTGAGATCGCAATCAAATCAGCTACATAGATGCTCGCCCCGAATTGTCTCAGCTGCGCGGCAGACTGCAGTGCCAGGATCAAACCCAGGACAAAAGACAAGAGGGCAATGATGCCAACTGCGTTGCTACCGATGAGGATTATCTGTTGGAGAACCGCACCTTTACGCCGACCAGACCGGCTAAAAACACCCACTGCCGACCAAAAAGTGATTTCGGAAATCAGTAAAATCAGATCACTGATGGTATGACGCAATGAATAGACAGAATCGCCAATTTTTTCGAATATTCCCGGGTCCTGCGGGGCCTCGGGAAGCTCATGATGCTTTGAAGAAAAAGTATCCAGAGCTTGCTGGTGGTTCTCTGAAACCTGAATGAGCCTGGCACCCTGAAATTGGTGCTCCAGCAACTGATCCAGAAAGCCAACGCCTGCGCTATCGAATTTTGTGACCCCACCAACATCAATGGTTTCCACATCCTGGGCTTTGATTTTTCTTAACTGCCGGGTTATCCCTGGTATGGTGTCATGAGTTACCTGGCCTTCGAGAAAAAGGCTGGCGGCTTCTTGTCTAATTTGGTCTATCACTTTATCCATGGGTCGGTTCTCGCATATGCTCCAGGGCTTACCGTAGGAAATAAGTAAGTCTCAGAAACAGAGCGTGTCGATATTCGATATAATCCTTATTGTTTTCATCCACCTTGTTTCGAAAACGAATGCGATCATCAATGGATATATATTTAAACAATTTGATGTTGAATACGTTTTCCCAATCGATGGTGGTTGAAGCATCACCACTGAACGGGATTAAAAAATCAGCATTGGTATAGTAAGTCAGGTTCAGAGGTAACTGAAAATTTCCCACAATGGACACTTCCGTGCCACGTTTATTGAGGGAGGGTTGTGCGTTCCATATTTTATAGGTGATATCATCCTCAATGACCTCATCCTCAGACTGCAGAAAGACATCGCCGTAATAATCCTGGCGTAGACCCAGGCCTACTCGAATATTCAGATTCGCCCGTCCCGTATTGAGGGCACGCAGGTTCAAGCCTCCACCTTCTTTCAAGGTCATAGGTTTAAACCCTGTTTTGATTTGGACTCTTTTTACATCCGTTCCACTTTCAATAAAAACGCCGTTGAGGTTACGTATTTTAAAATTGATGGGATCATCAAAATATTGATATTCATTCAACATATGGGACTCACTGTCAAAACGTCCATAAAGACCGATGTTTTTAAAAAAATAAATGACCAGGGTATTCCTGAAATAGAAATTATCATTGGAAACCCTAAAAACGGCACCGGTTTCTGAATCCTGAGTCGTCCCCCATTCGATCAAGTTACGAAGCGTATAATTCAGGGGGAAGTTGTCATAGGTGATCTTATTTTCAAATTGAGTATTGAGCACAATGGTGGTTTCATGTTGATCGCGCCCTTTTTCATTATCTCCGATGAAGTTGGCATTCCCAAAAACAGCGTTCAGGAAACGCCAGTTACCGGTTTGTCCAGCAATCTCATTCTCCGCAAGCACACCTCCACCGATCAGATTGGTTGGAGTTCCGTCCTCATTGGTGCCCACGACCAAAGTGAGCTTTTGGAAACCTCCTTCTTTCAGATAAACTGTAGAAAAATCGCGGTAGGTATTAAACGGTTCACTGTTGATCGTGATCTTATAGAGTCCTGGTTTTACCACCCAGATTTTTTGCTGCTCACCATATTCTCGATCTACAGGTATATGGGTTCCATAACTTTCACCCGTCTCTGAGGAAAATAGTTCGTAACGAACTTTTACAACTTCACGACGCTCGTCGGTAATATCTACAACCAGACAACTCCAATCAGGCTTAAGAATGGTTTTATAGCGTGGGATGATCTCAATCTTGTCCTTCTCAAGAACTTGATTAGAACTTCCTGAACCAAATTTGATAGAATAGGTCCCCGCCTGAAGCGGTGAGCCTTTTCCTGGTATCCCAAAGCTTTCTACACCCTTCTCATCAATAATTTTATAGGGAAGCTCATTGTCTGTTTCAGATACTGCAGGGAAGAATAAAATGCCCATCCCCCGGGAGCCCTCTTCCACAGAATCTATAAATACCGAATCTAATTCTGCCAGTATTCGATCATCGGGCGCTTCCTCAGTCCCTTGGAAATGATGCATAACTTTGATCAGAAACTTATCTGTTTCTTCAAGTATGATTTCATTGATCACCTGAACGTAGGTTTCCATTTGATCATCTGGCAGAACAACTTCCCGATTGACCGTATGTTCAACGGTAGTTTCCTTGGCGCCCAATTTCTGTAGTGCGAAATCCATATTGAGACGGGATGCGGTAAGGTCTTCAGATTCATAGACTTCAATGTTGTTAATTTTAGCTTGAATTTCATAATCTGGACGCGTACTTAAAAATTCGCGTGAGACTTGTCGAAAGATTCCATAGCGACTCAAACGTTTAACCATCAGACTGGGGATAATTTCAGTCAGATCGACAGCCCAGATATCATTGTCCGAGTACGTAATGCGCGGGCCAAAATGGCGAATGACGATCTCTTTCCGATTATAAGTATTGGGAATGGTCATATCGCTGACCTGCACTGAATAATTGAGAGGAACCTCTTGAAAAAGTGCTGCCTTTTCCGTGTGCTCGAAATATTCAAGAACATAATAGTTTTTTGGAGCCGGCGCCTGTCCAGCACAAGAAATGAGTACAATTGCTAACAGGGCTGCAGGGAAATACTTCATATCATTACCCTGTTTTTATCGTTTTGAGCGTAATAAGAGCGAGGGGTCATCGTTCACCTTCCGGGAGAATTCACTAAGATACTCTGCTGAGACCTTAAAGGACTCGATGGATTTTATCAGATCCTGACGAGTTTTCAGAATGGTCAGATCTATGTGGGTAAAGGTATCATTGACTGTTTTCAGTGTCTTGGTAACATCCTCAGAAATTCCAATGATGTCAGTAGCCGCTAAATGCTCGCTGAAAACACTGGCGTTGACCAATACTGCATCCAGGCGAGCGAGGCTTGCCTGGGTGGAGACCATAAAAGTAGCCATGGCCATTGAGGCTGAATCCATTTGCATAAATGCGCGCTGCAGGGGTTCCCGACTATCCTGGATGAGTACATTGGTACTCGTCAGAACTTCTTTGAGCATCTGGCGGTTTTCTGCAAGCAGAGCATTGAAGGACTGCAAGGTGGTTTTTAAACCCTTTCGATTTTCCTCCAACAAAGTATTCATATTGGCCAGACTGGCATGTAAAACTTCTCTATTTTCTGAGACCAGATCTTGCGTATTCGTTAGAATGTTACCCACTTTGATGCGGTTATCTTCAGAGGTCACAGCGATGATATTATTTAATAAAAGTTCAAATTTTTCAGCAATCAGTTCCGCTTTTCCGGTGATATCCTCCATGTAGGATGTGCCGGGTTGAATATTCGCGCCAGGTTTTAATAGCGCCGCCTCATTGGTGCCCCCTGTTAACTCAACCTGTTTAATGCCTGTGATACCGACACTCACCAGGGTTGCTAAAACATCCTCTTTGATGGGAGTCCCTTTTTTTACACTTATTTCCACGCTAACATTGTTGATATCATCAATATCGATGGCTATATCCTCAACTTGCCCAATATTTATCCCGTAATATTTGACGGAACTTCCTGACTGTAATCCGATAACAGAGATATTTCGATAGGTTACGAAATACGTGTCACGCTTCTCGATAAGGCGCTGGCCGGCGACTAAAACAATTGTAATTATCAGTAGAATTGATGCGATGGAGAGAAATATCCCCAGTCTGATTTTTTGGGCGCTCGTTACCATGTTAAACCTTTCACAGATATTCCTTTAGCTCAAATGCGAAGAGGGGAAATGTAGACATAAATGAATTCAGTTCCTGTTTCATAATTTCCGCTTCCCCTGCTTGTGATGCTAGAATGATCGTAGCAATATAACCTCAATCATACCATGTTTTGATACAGTTCTCAAATTGAATGGATTTAATGGAAATTTACCTCAATGGTTTTAATCATTTGTAATGTAGATGGGTTGATGAATTCGTGAGCCTTAGCGTTGACACGAGCATAGATTTACAAGTATTTGCTTTCCCCTGTATATTTTGCCCCTCAGACTAGCATAGATTTTCTTCTATATCTCCTAGCTTTGATCTAATTCGCTGTATAAAATCTTCCATTAAATATGGATTTCCTCATTTTCCTATCCTATCAATCGTTCATACTATATTCGTCTTTGAGGGCGTAGACCTCATTTTCCCAGACACGCCTAAAGCGGTCCCTGTTCACCACCGGCTTTTTCACCATGAGCGAGCACAATCGCATTTGCCTGCTTGTACTGCTGGTTTTTGAGTATAGTTGCAGGGCATGCTTGGAGAAATCTCTAACCATAAAATCAAAAATCTGATCCAGGAGATCATCTCCAATAGCATAGATTTTTGCATTCTCCAGGATGAGCTGCCCATAAACGACCAGAGTGAATAGCTCCCCCAATGTTAGCAGAAAATCAATATCCTTGATTTGGTCTGAATTGGGTTTTGCTAACATAAGAACCCATTTTAAGATGCGGATCTGTTTTTTAAATATTTTAACATTGGGCAGAGATACGCTATTGTAAACTGACTTATAATCATGGAATCTGATCTTGCCTAATCCCCGGGTAGGACCCTGATGGAAGAGGAAATCATCATGCTTTGCTTGAGACTGCTTTTCCACTGCAGGATAGCTGGCAGGTTTGAAGAAGTAATTGGCCATGAATTTAATGATCAGGGCCATGTTAACATGAACCGTCCCCTCCAATTTGGGCAGGGCGCGAATATCTCTGGCAGCCATTTCAAAAAAGGCATCCTTCTCAAAGCCCTTGGCTGCTATCACATCCCATAGCAGGTTAATAACTTCCTCACCCTGGGTAGTAACCTTCATCTTGACCATAGGATTATAGAGGAGATAGCGCTTGTCTTCGGGGGAAGCGACACGCATGTAATCGGCGGCCCTCAAGGCAAAGAGTTTCATGGCAATCAAACGTGAGTAGGCGTCTACAAAAAGCTGTTTGACGTGAGGGAAATCAGTTACGTATTTGTTGTAGAGATTACGCTTGGAAGCATGGTTAATGGCTTCATAAAAGGCGTGAGTGGACATTCCAATAGAGGCCCAACCAAGATTGTATTTCCCAATATTCACAGTGTTCAACACCATATCCCAGGCATCTCTGCCTTTGGCAAGAATATCTGCTTCCGAAATGGGGTAATCGTTTAGAGCATACTCTGCCACGTAGTTTTGACTTGAAACCACATTTTTGACACATTCATATTTTTCGTGGAGATAGTTGGCTACAAAGACCACATAGTCACCGGTATCTGCCATTTTTCCAAAGGTGGAGACCATTTTGGCAATATTCCCATTCCCGATATAGTATTTGGATCCATTGGCCAGATAGCTTCCATCCTGCTGGGGTGTCAAAGCCATCTCTGTGGAATAGATATCTGCTCCATGGTCACGTTCAGACAGTCCAAAGGCGAAGACTTCACCAGCTTCCAAAAGTTTGCCTGCCATCTTTTTTTGGGCTTCATTGTCTGACATCCAGATCGGACCAAGGCCTAGAATGGATACTTGCCAGGTGTACCAGTAAGCCAGTCCATAAAATCCCAGGATCTCATTGTAATGGGCGATTCTCCAGGTGTCCCAACGACTGTCTTTATCCCCATATTCAGTCGGTCTCAGTAGGGTGGCAAAGATGTTCTCTTCTTTTACAAATTCCAGAAAATCTGCATACCAGACTCGGTTGTGGTCATCATTCTTAATTCGTGTAAGACCTTTACTCTCAAAGAAATCGATGGTTTTCCGAACAATTGCTTGGAATTGTTCATCAGAATGTTCAATAGTGTATTTTTTGGGATTGAGCAGCACGGTTTTTCCCCTCTGCTGATGAGTTAACTTTTATCACAAATTGCTCTAGACGAGCGTACTTAAGTCACCCTTAAGTTAGTATGCCTTGTGTCTTTTTTGCTAGTGAAAGCTGGTGGTTTTAGAAGGGGGCGTATTGAGCGACAGACATTCCCAGGAGTGCGATAAACATAAAGGCAAGGAATGTCAACCTGAAAGACTTATTCCGCAGGGATGCTCGCTGGAGAATTTACGAAGTAAGCTCTTCCTGAGATCACCAAAAGGATACCGCCCAAAATGATACGGGAAGCCATACTCAGGCGGAGGGTGAGCGCTTCTCCCACAAATACTATCCCTCCCAGAGCCGCAATGACCGGAACCGACAACTGGATCACTGCAGCCTGCGTCGCTGAAAGACCTCTGAGCGCCATATACCAAAGTGTATACCCCACGCCGGAAGCCAGACTACCCGAAAGCACTGCATATATGAGACCTTCCGCTGTAACTCTTCCTGTTTGGAGAGCAATCAGGATGAGAACAACAATGAGGGGGATGGTTCTCATTCAGCTGGTTCTGACCAAACCCCAAATTCATTCCCATTGGGATCAGCAAAGTGAAACCGGCGACCTCCGGGAAACGAATAGGTTTCTTTCACAACCGTACCACCAGCTGATTCAATTTTTGCCTGGGTTTCCTCAAGCCTCGCACTATAAAAGACGGGCAACACACTCCCTTTCTCGCTTTTGGCAGACAGCTCTGATTTGTAAAAGCCGCCTTCCATCCCTGATCCAGTATACGCTGCATAATCGGAACCAAAATCCAGAAATTTCCAGGCGAACACCTGAGTGAAAAATGATTTTACTGCCTCAATGTCATTTGCAGGTAACTCTAAATAGGTAATGGTTTCGTGTTTATAACTCATGTGATATCCTTTTTATTGTTTTGATTTTGTTTCCAGCTCAGCCAATATTCATCTAAAGAATATTTCCCCGGGCCGATGAACAGAATACTGAGAAATACAATAGCTGCTTTCATGGCATGCGAATATCTACCAAAGGAATCACCCTGAAGTATGTGCGTGAGTGTTGCCACGATCATGGTGAACATGAGAAAAAAGCTAGCTGGGCGAGTAAACAGTCCCAGAATAAGCAGCAAACCGCCCGTAAATTCAGAGCATGCGGCCATAAAACCCCAGAAAGCAGGAATGAAATTGAACCCGAGATCAACCATTGCTCCGCCGAGTTTAGTCCAGGATGACATTCCACCGATGAGCTTGGGATAACCATGAAACATGAACAAGATCCCAAAGCCAACACGTAAAATGAGAATCCCCACCTCACGATATTTATCCCAGGACTGCAAGATCATTTGACGCCTCCATACGCCACTCCGCTCAAGTCGGCCATGTCTCGTTTCCAGCTTGTGAGATCATCTACATTGAATTGATTGAGATGTTCATGTCCACAGGCTCGCGCCATGACTTGCATGAGTTCTGTAGAAGCCCGGAAATAATTGTTTAGCTGTTGAGCACCTTTTTCGATTTTTATACGGGCTCGAAGCTCTGGTTTCTGTGTCGCAATACCTACAGGACAATTATTGGTATGACAGGCACGCATACCTAAGCATCCAATTGCCTGGATAGCTGCATTTGAAACTGCAATGGCATCAGCACCCAAAGCCAGAGCTTTGACAAAATCCGCCGGCAAACGTAAGCCACCGGTGATCACCAGAGACACATCGGAACGACCCGCTTGATCCAGATAGCGGCGTGCTCTTGCCAGGGCTGGAATGGTTGGGACTGAAATATTATCCCGGAAAATAAGTGGCGCTGCCCCAGTACCACCTCCACGTCCATCTAGAATGATATAATCCACACCAATCTCTAGCGCAGCTGCGATATCTTTTTCGATGTGCTGGGCAGAAAGTTTTACACCAATGGGAATACCGCCGGTAGCTTCGCGCACTTCAGCAGCAAAGTGTTTGTAATCTTCAATGTTGTCCCAGTCAGGAAAACGGGATGGCGATATGGCAGGTTCGCCTTCATTCAAACCCCTGACTTCTGCAATTTTCCCTTTTACCTTATTGCCGGGGAGATGTCCACCAGTTCCGGTCTTCGCTCCCTGTCCACATTTAAAATGAAACGCCTGGCATTTTTGCACCTTGTCCATGGAGTAGCCGAAACGAGCTGAGGCAAGTTCATATAGATAGCGCGAGTTCGCTGCCTGCTCCTCTGGTAGCATACCACCTTCACCGGAACAAATACCTGTACCAGCAAGCTCAGCTCCCCTGGCTAAAGACACTTTGGCTTCCTCGGAGAGAGCGCCAAAACTCATATCTGAAACAAATAAGGGCCGTTCAAGGATGAGCGGTTTCTTGGCATTAGGACCAATAACTACCTCGGTTCCAACCAGTGCATCATCCAATAAGGGGACCTTGTGCAACTGAGCCGTGAGTAATTGCAGGTCATCCCAACGAGGTAGATCTGTGAGCGGTACCCCCATGGCGCCAACACGCCCGTGATGGCCAACATCACTGAGGCCCTTTTCCGCCAAATGCTGAATATACTGAGTGTGGGGTTCTTCTGGTGTGCCATGAATATCTTTGTAAACACCCTGGTAGGCTTCTCTATCATAGGGCTGGGGATTACTTACCTCCCAGGCTTTCACCTCATCTTCGTCAATCCAGACCTGATTATCTTCTATCCAGGCTGTAAAACGATGGAGTTTTTCCTCAGGATTGTAGGCACTGATACCGCTCTTATAATTGTAATCCCATTCATGTAGACCACAGATAAGGTCATCTCCCCGGATAAAACCATCTGCCAGAATGCCCCCCCGGTGATGACAGCGACCAAAAAGTACGGATACCTGATCTTCATCTTTCCAGCGCGTGATTACCAGGTCTACATTGGCTACGAGAGCATATACGGGCACCAGGGGCTCTAACTCTTCCCATTGAGCAATTGCTGTTTTATTCATGAAATTCCCTTCATTCCCCCCAGCTTGGCTATACGTAAAATTATTCTTTTGTCAAAGTTGAATGTGAGAAGGTCTTGATCTCCTCGATGGACAAATGATCCCCTTCATCAGTTCCATAATAAGCTGTTTGTATGATCCCTTGATCATCCACCAGAAAATCCGCTGGCATGGTTAGTAAGCTGCTTTTGAATTCTTTGGGGAGATACCCTTTGAACATGCTTCGCATGAGGGTGGGGAAGCGAACGGTCATTCCATATAGGAATCCAAAGAATGAGCGCTTGATGCCATACATCTTGTAATAGGTCCTGCTTCCATCAGCCAGAAGTGGAAAGGGAGCTTTATGATCCCCATTGTCCTTGATGAGTTTTTCATGGGTGGAATCAAAGACTGCAACCATGGTGAAGTCCTCTGAGAATTCGTCAAATCGTCTCACCAGCTCATGAATCCGAAGATTACAGAAGGGACAGGAGGCGAATCGATAAAAACTTAGGAGAAAGGGCTTTCCCCCTATCGTCTCCATGTCAAATGTTGATCCATCCAGCGCTGGAAGAATGATGTTCTTTACTTTATCCCCCACTTTTAAACGCATACCATACCCCTTCTTTTTTATTCAAATGAATATGAAGACTCCACCCAGGATAATTGTCTTGGTACTTACAAAACCACTATTTGAGACAGAATCTCTTAGTTGGGGGTTTTCCCCAGTAATTTCCATAACCAGTGGTGAAATTTGTGTAAGCCCTGGGGCTCAGAAAACATAAGAATGCACTCACCATGAACCAGGTCGACACTATTCTCTTCGCAAAACTGAATCGCTTTTAATGATTCTGAACCCTGCTGCATCCAGACTCTTTTAATCCCCGATCCAGGTATTTCATGTACAACTTCTTCAGTTCTTGCTGGCGGGATAACAAGAAGCAAGTCTTCAACCCCATCGGGTAGATCAGCGATTGAACTGACAGATGACATTCCGTTAATTTCACTCACCTCCGGATGGACCGGATGGAACTGGTAGCCTTTTGCTGACAGAGTTTTCATGATAATATTGCCAAACTTCTTCCCACTCCGGGAAACACCGGCAATTGCCATGTTTCTATTTGCCAGAAAGTTTGTAATCAAATCCTTTTTTTGCATAGATCCCCCTATACTTTTTGCCAATTGTCTCTACTGAGCCTCATGCGCTTCAGCGTTTTGAATTCATCCCCAATATCAGTATCATACTGAATACTTTTATATTCCTGAAATCCGAATTTCTTATAACAGTTCATGGCAGCTCTATTAAACTCAAAAACGCCCAGATCGAGCTCATTCAGATCCAGATCCTCAAAACCAAACTTCAGCCCAGCCCGAATCATGGTCTCACCATAACCTTTGCCACGATCGGATATGTCACCGATGAGCAGACGTCCCAGAACAGCTGTCTTCTTTTGATAGTCCACCGCAAGCAACTCGAGGTGTCCCACAACCTTTTGCTCAGGCTCGGACATTACCTTGAACATGTAATGTGTCTGTTCGGCTGCTTTTGTAGCCGCATAGCTTTCCATGAGTTGCGATTCATCCAGGGGAAAATGGTAATGTGGACCTGCCCATTGGAGCAGAAATTTTGCATCAGGAATCCACTGGATCAGCCTAGGGATATCCTGGATCTCAAATGGTCTGAGACTGATCATTATGCTTTAGTCTGCAGCAATCTCACCCAGAAATTTAAGCACAACCCCCCAGGTGTCAGTAACGCTGGCATTGGTTCTCTCCTCTACTAGCATGGAAGAACCATGGACACCACCCTTAGCCACATAAACCTGATGCCCACTTTGACGAACCAGTTCGAATTGCTCCTTCACGCTATCATATTCCATTTCACTCTCAGGTCTCAGTACCAGAACAGGCATATCAAGTGTATCGAAATATCCATTGGGTTGACACTCTCCCATGGGATCTCCTGAAGCTGGTGAAAATGCAAGGACCGCATCAATGGTTTCGGGATGGTCATGAGCCAGTTTAAGGACCAGAGCGGCACTGTAACTGCTTCCCCAGATGGCTACTTTTCCTTGAAGATCCTGTTTGCTGAAAAAATCCATTGTTGCTTCCAGATCCGGATAGGCATCACAATATGTTGAACCATTCAATCCCATGCCTGCCACGGTCCTGTTATAGCTTCCAAAAAGTTGACCTCCTGATCGCTGGTCAATGGAAAGGACATTGTACCCGTTTCCCCGTAGTTGAGGAATGATACTGCCATATTCCCCCCGGGCGTTGGATCTGGCTTGATGAAATAGAATAACTGTCAGCGCCTCTTTTTCTTGGCCTTCCAGATTTCCATAAACCAGAACACTGTCCGTGGTCAGAAAACTGATCTCCATATTCATCATTTCTTCAGGTTTATTTTTTGTAAATCCGAACATGATGAGGCCAGCAATGAAAAGCAGAAGAAGCACAAAGGAGGCAACAAGTTGTTTCATAATATATTAACTCCATATTAGTTTATTCTTCAGGTGGTCAAAGGTATCCCCAAGCAGGAATCAATTCCATGTTTTTCGTTTGACGGTGGCTATGATTTGATCAATCTCCCAGTCTTCCACAAGCGGCTTTGCTTTAAGAATTCTTTCTATATGTCGACAAACCAGGCTAAATTGCAGACCGGCTCAAAATGAAACCGCTAGAAATGACAATTTTTATATAGATAAGAATATGATTATACCAGCTACCCCCTCATCTTTTTCAGGAAACATCGTTGATGTTCTTAATCAACGCATCTTTCAAGGGACCGTCTATATAAAAAATGGCCGAATCCACTCTCTCATCGAAGAAGAGGTAGCTGAAACTCATTATATTTTACCCGGACTCATTGATGCCCATATCCATATCGAGAGTTCCATGCTGGTCCCGTCTGAATTTGCCCGAGCTGCCGTGATTCATGGTACTGTTGCTACTGTCTCTGATCCCCATGAGATCGCCAATGTTCTGGGGCTCCCAGGGGTGGAGTTTATGCTGGAGAATGCCAGCCAGACCCCCTTTAAATTCCATTTCTCAGCTCCTTCCTGTGTCCCGGCGACACCATTTGAAACTGCGGGTGCTCGTCTGGATACTCACGAGATTGCTGAACTTCTCCGGCGGGATGACATTGTCAGTCTCTCTGAAATGATGAATGTCCCCGGTGTGCTCAACGATGATGCTGAGGTCTCGCAGAAGCTGCGTCTGGCTAAACAGGCAGGTAAGCCTGTGGATGGTCATGCTCCAGGCTTACGGGGGAAAGAGGTCAAAAAATATATCGAATCCGGGATCACAACGGATCATGAGTGTTTTAGCCTGGAAGAAGCGCTGGAAAAATTGTCCCTGGGTATGCAGGTTCAGATCCGCGAAGGTTCTGCTGCCCGAAATCTGGATGAGCTTATGTCTCTCATGCAGGACAACTACCAGAACTGCATGCTGTGCAGTGATGACAAGCATCCCGATGATCTGGCTGAAGGTCATATCAATGATATGGTAAAACGCTCAATTGCTGGCGGATTGGATCCCTTGAAAGTCCTGTGGAGTGCCTCAGTCACCCCTGTTAAAACCTACGGGCTTGATGTGGGCTTGCTCAAAGTGGGTGATCCTGCTGACCTGATAATTGTGGATGATCTGAAAAACTTTAATGTCCAGTCAACCCTCATCAATGGTCAGCGTGTAGCGGAGAATGGAATAAGCAATCTTTCCTCCATACCTACGATTCCCGTAAACAAATTTGAGGCTGAATTACAGATCGCTGAGAACTATCAAATAAAGCCCAAGACTGATTCTGTTCCTGTCATTGAGGTTATTGATGGTCAGTTGGTGACAAGAAAATACAACTGGACTCCCACCCTCGATAGTCAGGGCTTTATTCAACCCGATTTGGACCAGGATATATTGAAAATAGCAGTTCTAAATCGCTATTCCCTTTCAAAGCCGGCAGTTGGCCTCATTAAGAATTTTGGACTAAAGGAAGGCGCTTTAGCCTCCTCTGTGGCGCATGATTCTCATAATATTGTAGCTGTGGGCACCTCAGATGAGGCTCTGGCTCGCGTCATCAATCTGATCATCGCGAATCAGGGTGGGATTGCTGCTGTTACAGACAAAGATGATCATATCCTACCCCTACCTGTGGCTGGTATCATGAGTAATACAGATGCTTTTGAGGTTGGTAAGATCTACGCCCAAATGGACGAAATCGCCAAAGTGATGGGCTCACAGCTCCGCGCTCCCTACATGACGCTTTCCTTTATGGCATTACTGGTGATTCCAGATATCAAACTCAGTGATAAGGGTCTGTTTGATGGTGAAAAATTTGAATTCATGGATGTCTTCGTATGAAAGAGGGTAAGAAAATCACAGTCTTTTCACAACGAAACGAACGAAGAAAACGAATGCAGGAGACCTATAGCTTGAGTTTCGTAAATTTCGTCATATTCGTTGTAAAAAAAGAATCAGACTGGTCGAAATGAGCATTATTGGATCACGACAGAAGCGTGTGGATGCCCGAGGTAAGCTAACGGGAGATACTCGTTTTGTCACAGACATTAGCGTGGACAATATGCTTCATGCAGCTCCCGTGTATTCCCATGTCCCCTACGGTAAGCTCCTTAATATTGATTCTGATTCAATTCACAATGATCCTGATTTTGTAGCTTTCTACACGGCTAAAGACATTCCCGGTGAAAATCAGGTTGGTGTTATTCTGGAAGACCAACCCTTGATGGCTGATGACATTGTGCGATACATTGGCGATAGCGTGGGAATTCTGGTGGCGACCAGCCATGAATCAGCTTTGCGCCTGGCAGCTCAGATAGAAGTCAATATTCAGGCTTTCGAGCCCATCCTATCCATTGATGCCAGTCGGGATGCCACAAGTGGATTCATTCATGAAAGCAACCTGGCTTGCGAGCACCAGGTGAAGCGAGGTGAGCCCACAGCCGAATTCGCCAAAGCAGACCGGATCATTGAAGCCCATTTTGAAACTCCCTTTCAGGAACACTATTATCTGGAACCCCAGGGATGCATTGCCCAGCCTGACGGGCAGGGTGGCATCTACGTTCTTGGCTCCATTCAGTGTCCCTTCTATGTGCAAAAAGCTATTTCCAAGGCACTGGCTCTTCCTTTTTCAAAGATCAAGGTTGAGCAGGCCCCTACTGGTGGAGCCTTTGGAGGAAAAGAGGATATCCCCTCAGAGGTTTGTACCCGGGCTGCTTTGGCTGCTCTCCTGCTGAACAAGGCGGTAAAAATGATTTATTCCCGCTCCGATGATGTCCAACTCACCAGCAAAAGACATCCATTCCAGATGCACTATAAAGTTGCTGTGTCAAAGGAGGGACAGCTCTTGGCCGCTTCTATCCAACTAGAGGAGAATGCCGGCGCCTATGCCACGCTTTCATCTGTGGTCTCCTATCGCTCAGCCATGCAAGCCATGGGACCCTATGTCATTCCCAACATCTCAGTAGAATCCAGATCTTATTACACCAATCTTCCGCCTACTGGCGCATTTAGAGGTTTTGGATCTCCACAGGCTGCTTTTGGTCATGAACGCATAATGGATATCATCGCAGCTGAATTGCAAATGGACCCCATTGAATTACGCCTTAAAAATATACTGAAAGTGGATACTGAAACCCTCACCGGCCACAGACTCACCTCCAGCGTGGGAGCGAGTGAGACTCTGAGAACTGCCTCAGAAGCTGCTCAGTGGTCTAACAGGGCTGTTTCTGAGGACAAGAGATATAGGGTCGGCTATGGCGTTTCTCTCATCCATTACGGGAATTGTCTGGGAGCTGCCGGTTGGTTTATGGATGGCAGTGGTGTGAAACTTAAAATTCATAGAGATGGAAGCGTATCCGTGGCCTTTGGACTCATTGAAATGGGCCAGGGTGCGTTAACTGCCGTAAACCAAATGACGGCAGAAGCTTTGGGTGTGGAGCCCTCCAGAATCACTGTTCTACCTACAGATACAGAACAGGTACCGGATAGTGGGCCCTCTGTAGCCAGTCGAAATGTGGTCATGACCGGAAACGCCATCCGTGATGCAGTTCGAAAATTATTACCCGTTCTCAAGGAGGCAGCAGCCGAACTTATGGATTGTGATCTGGCTGAGGTAAAAATCGAGAATGGAAAAGTGTTCAATAATCGGAATGATGCCAGCATTTCCTTTGAAGAGCTGAGTAATTATCTTTATCTCTCCAATCGTCCCATGGATGTATTGGGATGGTGGCATGTCCCCGAGCTGGAGTACGACGCAGTGAACGGTGTCGGTGAGGCCTATTTTACTTACTCATATGCTACCCATATTGCCAGAGTTGCTGTGGACACGCTCACAGGTCTGGTGAAAGTGGAAAAGATCTGGGCATCACATGATGTGGGGCGGGCTATCAACCCAGCTGGACTGGAAGCCCAGGTTGAGGGCGGTACGGTACAAGGTATTGGATGGGCATTAACTGAAAATTTTAAACTGGAAGCAGGGAAAGTGCTTAGCGATAACCTCACTACCTATCTTTTGCCCACAGCTCTGGATGTTGGAGAGATCGAATCCATTTTTATCGAGGATCCTGAACCAGAAGGTCCCTGGGGTGCCAAGGGTATTGGCGAACCGGCCATCATCCCAACGGCTGGAGCCATTGCTAATGCAGTGAGTAATGCTCTGGGTAAACCCGTGAACAAAATCCCCCTTAAACCTGAGTATATTTTAGAATTGATGGACGACTAACATGAATCATAATAGAAATAATACTGAGGAAAAGTTTTGCTGTGTCTTACTGAGCAGGTCGAAGTATGACACAACAAATGCCGAATATCTATCCTTCGACCAGCCTACGCTGTACAGCTTCGACTTGACTGGCAGGATGACACTCCTGTATCCCTTTGGGGATGAAGGAATATCTCCATGACGAAAATATTACTGAGAAATCTTCGTGTTCTCAACCCATTTAGTAAGCCCAAGTATCTGGAGAATGCCTCTATTCTCATCGAAGATGGTATCATTCAGTCTGTGAGTGATGCGCCTTTGAATTTTGACGGTGACACTATTGACATGCTGGGGAAAACCGTCCTGCCGGGAATGATCAATGCCCACACTCATTTGTACTCATCATTAGCCCTGGGAATGCCTGCACCCAAGAACAACCCTGGAAATTTTGTGGAAATCCTAAAGGAAATATGGTGGAAGCTAGATCGCAGTTTGGATGAGGAATCGACACGAGCCTCTTTTGAAGTGGGTCTGATCGACTGTATCCAGAATGGGGTGACCACGGTGATCGATCACCACGCTAGCCCGAATTACGTAGAGGGTTCCCTGGATATACTGGTCGAAACCGCCAAGAAATATGGTATTAATATTGCGATTTGTTTCGAAAGCTCCGACCGAAATGGAGCAAAAATTTTCACCAGGGAGCTCGAAGCGAATTTGCTGGCTATATGTGAATATGCCGATGACCTCCACATACTGCCACTCATGGGATTACATGCCTCGTTTACGCTCTCCGATGAATCACTTGAACATGTGGCCGACAGCCTGAAGAATCTTGACAATTGGGGAATTCACATTCACGTTGCAGAGGATCTTGCAGATGAACTAGATGCCCAGGAGCGCGGGTATGGCTCAGTCATTCAGCGCCTGGATCATTTTGGTCTCCTGAACAACAAGTCTCTCATCATTCACGGTATCTATATCACCCGACAGGATCGACACATCCTTCTCCAGCGTGGTTGTAAATTGATTCACAATCCCACATCCAATGCCGGAAATCAGGTGGGTATTCTGGAGACCGAGATCATTGAATCCCTTCATCCGGGATTGGGTACAGATGGAAAACAGAACGATATGCTGGCTGAAGCAAAAGAGGGTGCCCAGATCAGATCCGCCAAGGAATGCCTACCGGTGGATTATCTAAAACTTCTCTTCAAAAATAACCCAAAAATAGCTTCCCGTTTATTTGGGAAACCTCTGGGCCATATAAACAAAGGGTCTCAGGCTGATCTGGTTTTCTATGACTATGACCCTAAAACCGAAATTAGCCGCAAGAATTTTAAAAGTCACATCCAATATGGACTCACACGACCCAGTGATGTGATGACCCAGGGAGTCTTTAGAATGCGTGATGGCATTCTCGTTGATGTTGATACTAAAACGATAATGGATGATGCTCGATACCAGTCTCGAAAACTATGGAAGAAAATGAAGAAACTTTAAGGATATCTGATGATACCTGATTTTGATAAAATACTGCAGCAGGCTGAAAGCTACCGTCCTGAAATATCTCGGTTCCTCAGAGATATGATCGCTATTCCCAGCGAAAGTTGTCAGGAAGAGCTGGTAATCCTCAGGATAAAAGCTGAAATGGAAAAAGTCGGTTTCGACAAGATCGAGATCGATGAAATGGGTAACATTTACGGCAGCATGGGCCATGGGTCACATGTGATCGCCATGGATGCCCATATCGATACCGTGGGTGTTGGTAACATGGACAACTGGAATGTTGATCCCTATGAAGGCTTTGAGGATGATGAGATCATCATGGGTCGCGGTGCCTCTGATCAGGAGGGCGGAATGGCCAGTATGGTCTATGCCGGCAAGATCATCAAGGACCTGAATTTGGAAGATGACTATACTCTAGTCATCACGGGAACCGTCCAGGAAGAAGATTGTGACGGCCTCTGCTGGCAATACATCATGGACAACAAGAAGCTGAATCCGGAATTCGTGGTCAGCACAGAACCCACCTCCTGCCGTATTTATCGAGGACAACGGGGACGCATGGAGATCAAGGTGACAACTTCCGGTTTAAGTGCCCACGGCTCTGCCCCTGAGCGAGGTGACAATGCTATCTATAAAATGGCTCCCATTCTTGAAGAGTTGAAAGCGCTGAACCACACGCTGAAAGACCATGATTTTCTCGGCAAGGGATCTCTCACCGTTTCTGAAATATTCTATACCTCACCTTCTCGATGTGCAGTGGCAGATGGCTGTTCCATCTCCATTGATCGACGTTTGACCGTGGGTGAGACGGCCGAATCGGCCATCAAAGAGATCCAGGACCTGCCTGCGGTCAAAGCAGCAGATGCCTTCGTTGAAATGTATGATTACGAAAGACCCAGTTATACAGGTTTGATCTATCCAACAAAAGCCTACTTCCCCACCTGGCTCATCGAGGAAGATCATATCACCACCATATCCCTGGTGGACGCCTACAAGGGTCTTTTCAAAGAGGAGCCCATTGTGGACAAATGGACATTCTCCACCAATGGAGTCGCCATCATGGGTCGTTATGGGATTCCCTGCATTGGATTTGGACCTGGCGCTGAAGAAGAAGCCCACGCCCCCAATGAAAAAACCTGGAAAGATCAGCTGGTGAAAGCAGCGGCCATGTATGCTGCCATACCCTTAACATATTTGGCACGGATCAAGAAACTGGAGAAAAATGATTCAACACATTGATAAAATCAAAGCGCTAAACATAGACAATTATGGCCATGACTTTCTCCTGACCTGGGATAAATCTCCTGATGAGCTGGAAGCGACCCTCCTTCTGGCTGAACTACTCAGAGAACGCCATCGTCTGGAAAAGTCAAATCGCGTTTTCGACTCCGGTCTCGCTGTTTCCATCTTTCGAGACAACTCCACGCGCACCCGGTTCAGCTTTGCTTCTGCTGCCAATGCACTGGGGTTGGCCGTTTCTGACATGGATGAAGAAAAGTCACAGGTTTCCCATGGAGAGACAGTCCGGGAAACGGCTAATATGATCTCATTCATGACCCGTACTATGGGGATTCGGGATGATATGTATCTGGGTGAAGGTCATAGCTATATGAAAGAAGTTTCAGAGGCAGTACAAACAGGATTCGAAGAGGGTGTCCTGCATCATCGTCCGGGTCTGATTAATTTGCAATGCGATATTGACCATCCTACGCAGAGCATGGCTGACCTGGCCATGTTAAAAAACCATTTTGGGTCACTGGAAGCACTGAAGGGCAAAAAGATCGCCATGTCCTGGGCATATTCGCCCAGCTACGGCAAACCCCTTTCTGTCCCCCAGGGAATCATTGGCCTTATGACTCGCTATGGTATGGACGTCACCCTGGCTCATCCGGATGGATATACGCTGATTCCCGATGTGCTAGATCTTGCGGGGAATCAAGCGAAGGATTCAGGTGGGTCCTTTCAGGTGGTCAACTCCATGGATGAAGCATTTTCTGGGGCTGATATTGTGTATCCAAAATCATGGGCTCCTTTTCAGGTTATGGAAGATCGCACAAAGCTACTTAAACAGGGAGATAGCAAAGGTCTGAAAACATTGGAGCAAACCTGTCTTGCTAATAATGCCAGGTTCACCGACTGGGAATGTACCGAAGAAAAAATGAAGCTCACTAAGAACGGGGAAGCCCTATATATGCATTGCCTGCCCGCTGATATTACCGGTGTAAGCTGTGAACAAGGTGAGGTAAGTAAGGCGGTCTTTGAGAAATATCGAAGGGACACTTACCTGGAAGCCAGTTATAAACCCTTTATCATCGCTGCCATGATGTTGCTGACCAGCGCCAAAGATCCCATGGCAGCATTAGGTAAGCTTAGGTAAAAAAGAGTCAGATATGCTTCGAGAGCCTCAGCATGACACATTCCCACCACTTTCAGTAAAGTGTGTCACCCTGAGCCTGTCGAAGGGTCTTATGACACACCTGAATAGGAAATTAAAGGAAGAAATGAAAATATGAATACTGACCAGGTTTTAAAAAACACTATCCAGCGCTGTAAAGAGCAGGATATCATCATTCCAACTTACAAGCAAATGGCTCATCCTGAGCTCATTCCCGAGGGCATCAAAGCGGAACTCTCGCAGATCGGTTTGTGGGATCTTAATCCACGGAATCTGTTCCGCATAACTTGGCAAAATGAACCTGTCCCTTCCGGTGGTGCTTTTGGGGATGTCAACTATCTGGAATTACCCTCCGAATTGACTGGCGTGAAAGCCAGGATCATCGTCCTCATTGGTAAATTCTTTCCTACTGGTGCTCACAAGGTTGGTGCCACATTTGGACCTCTCGTGGAAAAATTGATCTCCGGACAATTTGACCCGACTCGCCAAAAGGCACTCTGGCCATCAACAGGAAATTATTGTCGGGGAGGCGCCTACGATGGCTATCTCTTGGGCTGTCCTTCCATCGCCGTTCTTCCTGAAGAAATGTCCAGAGAACGCTATGACTGGCTTGAACGCGTCGGCGCAGAGATCATCCGTACCGAGGGTGGAGAAGCCAATGTAAAAGAGATCTATGACAAAGTAAAAGAACTGGAAGCTGAAAGGGGCGATGAGATCGTTACCTTGAATCAGTTTGATGAAATTGGCAACGCCCTATGGCACTATGCTGTCACTGGAAAGGCCATGGAAAAGGTCTTCAATTCTGTAAATAGTGGCAGTCAAAGATTTAGCGGTCTCTTTCTCACTCAGGGATCGGCAGGAACGCTGGGTTCAGCAGATTACCTGCGAACAAAGTTCCCCTCCCTCAAAGTTGCAGCCGGGGAAGCACTTCAGGTACCAACTCTTTTACAAAATGGCTTCGGAGCGCATCGTATTGAGGGTATTGGCGACAAGCATGTCCCCTGGATTCACAACATGAAAAACATGGATATGGTTATTGGGATCGACGATAACATCTCTATCAATTTGCTGCGTCTTTTTAATGAGGCCCCAGGACATGATCTTCTCAAAGCCAAAAATATTGACCCTGATCTGGTTGCAAAACTGGATTATCTGGGAATTTCCAGTATCGCCAACATAGCCGGCGCTATAAAGATGGCCAAATACTACGAGTATAAGGAAAATGATGTCGTATTCACTGTGGCTACAGATTCCATGGAGATGTATCAATCCAGAATCGCTGAACTCCAGGATGAACGTGGAGACTATACTGAAATTCAAGCCAATATCGATTTTGAGCATTTTCTCCAGGGCTTGAATGATGAGGGTGTCCTGGAACTGAGCTACCGCGATAAAAAACGCATGCACAATCTTAAATATTTCACCTGGGTTGAACAACAGGGCAAAACAGTAGAAGAACTGGATGCTCAATGGTATGATGACACTTACTGGTCATCTCGATTCTCTCTTGCGGATGAATGGGATGCCAAGATTGAAGCATTTAATGCTGAGACAGGATTACTGAAAAAGTATGCGTAATTTCGACCACGCTACCATTTCCCGTCTTTGCGCCTGCCTGGCCGTAGTAGATAAACGAAGGCTGGAGGAGGACCGCCACAAATGGCGGGATGACGAGTATTTCTTTTCCTCTGGTAAAGGGATATTTTTATGAATTCCAATGCAATCATGGGTTTAAAATGCCATCGCTGTGATACCCAGGTATCGCAGGATCCTTTTATATATACCTGTCCAAAATGTGGTGGAAATCTGGATTTCGTCTACGACTATGAGCAAATCGCGGCTTCCTGCAGCCCCCTGTCTTTTAATAAGGATCATGACCCCTCCATCTGGCGCTATCTCCTCCTCCTTCCAGTGCAAAGCGCCCCTGAGAACAGATCCCTCCGTGTCGGAGGAACACCCCTTGTGAATTTTCCCGGGATTGCTGAAAAACACAATCTTGCTTCATTTCAGATCAAAGACGACAGCCGCAACCCGTCCGGTTCTCTCAAGGACCGGGCCAGTGAATTGGGGATTCAACATGCCCGAGAACAGGGAAAAAAGACCCTGGTGGCTGCCTCAACTGGAAATGCCGGGTCTTCTCTGGCAGCATTGGCGGCACATCATGGTCTTGAGAGTGTTATTTTCGCTCCAGCCTTAGCTCCCATAGCAAAACTGACCCAGATTCGCCAGCATGGAGCAAGACTGGTCCCCGTTGAAGCAAATTATGATACTGCCTTTGATCTTGCCTTTGAATGGGTCCTCAAACACAATCATTATTCTCGAAATACTGGTATTAATCCAGTCTTATCAGAGGGCAAGAAAACCGTGGCTCTGGAAATCGCTGAACAGTGCGAATGGCAGGTACCGGCTCACATTTTCGTATCGGTTGGGGATGGTTGCATCATCTCAGGTGTTTATAAAGGTTTTTTTGATCTGCACTCTCTGGGGTGGATCGAGAAGATACCCCGAATACATGCGGTTCAGGCTGAAGGATCCGCAGCAATCGTGAATAGTCTTGGACATACCAATGAGATTGAGGGAGTGAAAGCCAGCACCATAGCCGACAGCATTAGTGTGGACCTTCCTCGCGACGGTGAGAAGGCCAGAAGAGCCATACAACGGAGTGGTGGAATAGGTTTTAAAGTTAGCGATGAATCCATATTGGATGCGCAGATGGATTTATCCAGAAAATCAGGAATCTTTGCTGAGCCAGCTGCAGCAGCAGCCTATGCAGGATTTTTGCAGGCAAGTGAAAAAGGATTCTTCCAGCCTGATGAAAAAGTGGTCGTTCTCATCACGGGGACTGGCTTGAAGGATATTCCTGCGGCCCAACAGAGTTTGGGAGATTTACAAACCGTCAAAGCCAATATGAACGACATAGAGGCTTATTTAAAGAGTCATTAATGTTGCATCATTCGTCACCAGAAATGTTCAAGCTCTCAGTGAGCGTCAATGGAAAGCCCATTGAACGAGAGGTTGTCACCCATCTCAGATTGCTGGATTTTCTCAGGGATGATTTGGGCTTGACCGGCACAAAAGAGGTGTGTGGCGAAGGTGAATGCGGGGCTTGCACTATCATTCTGAACGGAAAAACTGTTAATTCCTGTCTCATTCTGGCTGTGGAAACTCATAGACAAGAGATCATCACTATCGAAGGTCTGGCTGACACAAGAGAGCTGACAGAGCTTCAGCAAGCATTTGAAGATCACCACGCCGTGCAATGTGGATATTGTATTCCCGGCATGGTGCTCACAGGTGAAAAATTATTGGAGCGCAATCCGCATCCGTCAAGAGATAACATAAAATATGAACTTTCTGGAAATATCTGCCGCTGTACCGGCTATCATAAGATCGTGGATGCTATTGAGAAAGCCACGGATAAACACAAATAGACGCTGATTGATGAAACTAAAGTACAAAGAGACAATAGATAAGATCATTCGTGGATTCTGCGCAGGATGCAATATGGTTGGTTTTATTTTTGACAATTCACGGGAAATGATCCGTGTCAATCTGTGTCAATCTGTGTCAGAGTAAAATGAAATACTATCACCCAAAAACACTGACTGAATTTTTAAATCTCAAGTCCAAAACGAGTGGCAAAAAGGTGGCTCTTCTCGCCGGTGGTACAGATCTTTTACCTCGTTACGAAAATGGCACCCCACTGCCTGACCATCTGATCGACCTGAAGAATATCCCTGATTTGGATTCTATTTCATTTGATAAGGATGAGCTTATTTTCGGTTCCCTCGTCACAATTCAAGAACTGCACGATTATCCCGTGGTTCAGGCTGAATTCACGGCATTGTATAAAGCCGCCCATGAGTTTGCCGGTCCCCAAATTCGCCACAGAGGCACGCTTGGCGGAAATATCTGCAATGCCTCCCCGGCTGGCGATCTACTGCCTGTTCTTTACGCTTTTGATGCTCAACTCACAATCCAGGGTCCAGATAAGAAAAGAGAATTACCTATCGCTGAATTCATTCTTGGTCCAGGGAAAACCGACCTTCAGGATAATGAGATCCTGGTTTCCATTACCCTGCAGCGGAAGCAGCAGAGATCCAAATTTCAAAAAGTGGGCTTGAGACAATCCATGGCTATCGCTGTGGTCAATCTGGCCTATGTCTGGGAAGAAAATACTGAGGGGATGAGCTCTCTACGGATAGCAGCTGGTTCTGTGGCACCAACTGTTGTCACCCTAGATTTATTCACCTCAGCATATCTCAAGACTCCTCATGATTTATCTACTCATCTAAGTCTTATTGATGATGCTATTGCTCCCATTGATGACATTCGGGCTACAGCTAGATATCGACGCACCGTTCTAAAAAACCTGATCAAGGATTTCCTGGAGCGATGAGCGATAAACTCTATCCCGTTTCCATACACCACCTGATCTCCTGGATGCTGGCAGAGCTGAAGACCGATCAGCTCTTTGGGGTTCATAAAGATCTCTTCTTTGTGCCAAAGGAGAGTGATCCATTCCGCATGATGCGCTATGGACAAATGCTGGAAACCCCCGTTGGTGTGGCTGCGGGACCGCACACTCAACTCTCCCACAATATCATCGTAGCCTGGTTGTGTGGTGCCAGATACATGGAACTCAAGACCGTTCAAACCCTGGATGAACTGGAGATCAGCAAACCCTGTATTGACATGCAGGATGAAGGGTACAATTGCGAGTGGTCTCAAGAATTGAAGCTGAAGCAATCGCTGGATGAATATCTCAATGCCTGGATCGCTATTCATATTTTAAAAGACCATTTTGGCTGGCAAACAGACCAGGGACCCTGCGTAATCTTTAATATGAGTGTGGGTTATGATCTGGCTGGGATCATGCAATCCAATGTCCAACACTTCATGGACAGGATGGAAGACAGTCAGGAATTGCTGGACCAGAAACTGAATTTGATCTCTCCCCTCTATCCAAACATCAAGAATTTAGATATCCCAGCTCGAATGACGGATAATATCACCCTGTCCACCATGCATGGCTGTCCACCAGATGAGATCGAGCGCATCGCTTCTTACCTGATCACAGATCGTAAACTGCATACTGCAGTGAAATTAAATCCAACCCTGCTAGGACCAGAAAAGTTGCGGCAGATCCTCAACCATGATCTGGGATATGATTCTGTGTCCGTACCTGATGAAGCTTTCGAACACGATCTGAAATATCCTGACGCTTTGAAATTGGTCAATAATCTCCAGGCTCAGGCACAGCAGAGTGGTGTTGAGTTTGGCTTGAAATTGACCAACACTCTGGAAGTTCAGAATCATCGACCTGTTTTCCCAAAGAACGAGACCATGATGTACCTCAGTGGTCGAGCCTTGCACCCTATTAGTATCAATCTGGCAGCTAAACTCCAGGATGAGTTCAAAGGTGGTCTTGATCTCTCCTTCTCCGCCGGTGCGGATGCCTTCAATATTGCGGATACGCTAGCCTGTAATCTGAAACCGGTCACAAGCTGTACAGATGTTTTAAAACCTGGTGGTTACACCCGCCTGGGACAATATCTAGTGAACATTAGCGCATCCATGGAGGAAGCAGAAGCAAAGACCTTGGATGCGTTCATTCAGAAGAGATCTGACAACAAACATGAAACAAATGCTGCGGGTCTTCAAAATCTCACTGGATATGCTGAAAAAGTGATTCTGAATCCTCACTACCATAAACATTCTCACCATTTTGACTCTATTAAGACTGCCAGACCACTCCATGCCTTCGATTGTATCTCAGCGCCCTGTGTAGATGCCTGTGCTGCAGACCAGAATATCCCTGAGTACCTCTACCATACCTCCCAGGGAAACTTTGACCTTGCCTTTGAAGCCATACAGGACACCAATCCCCTGCCGGGGGTTACAGGCCAGGTATGTGATCATCTCTGCCAATTAAAATGCACGCGGAATAATTATGATTCACCCCTCCTGATCAGAGAGATCAAACGCTTTGTTACGGAACGCGAGATGGGCAAACATCCCATAGAAGAACTGGCTTCGCTGGAGCATCGCACAGCTGTCATTGGTGCCGGACCCGCTGGTCTTTCCTGCGCCTATTTCCTGGCTCGGGCAGGTGTGGCTGTCGAGGTGTTCGAAAGTAAATCTTTTGTGGGTGGGATGGTATCAGATGCCATTCCTGAGTTCAGACTTTTGGGTGAAACCATTGATCTGGATATAGCTGTCTTGAAAGAACTGGGGGTCCACTTTCATTTTAATCAGGGGATCACCAAGAAGCAGTTCCAAGCCCTTCAGAAATCTCATGATAGCATTTTCATCGGCGTGGGAGCACAGAAAGCTCTCAAACTGGGGATAGCAGGAGAAGCATTGTCCGGCGTTCTCGACCCCTTAACCTTCCTGTCCCAGGTCCGACAGGGTGCTCGTCCTGATCTCGGTAAGAAGGTGGCAATCATTGGAGGTGGCAATACTGCCATGGATGCTGCCCGCACGGCGCTTCGATTGTCAGAAGGACTTGGTGAGGTTAGTATTATTTATCGGCGGACCCAGGCTGAGATGCCAGCTGATATTGATGAGATCGAAGCTGCGCTGGCCGAAGGCATCACCTTCCATGAACTCATTGCTCCCTTATCCTTTGTCGGTTCAGATCGAGTCACGCATGTCAAGTGCCAAAAAATGAAACTGGGTGAGCCTGATGCCAGCGGTCGCCGCCGTCCCCTTCCAGTGGAGGGAGAAACCTTCAATTTTGGTGTAGATACAGTGATTCCAGCTATAGGTCAGACTTTGAATGTAGATTTTATTGAAGATGATTCCCTGAGAGTTAACCCCGAGACATGTATGACCCTGCTCCCTAATGTTTATGCCGGCGGCGATGCCGTGCGGGGAGCCTCCAGCGTCATCAACGCCATTGGAGATGGACAGCTCGCTGCCAAACAGATTCTGAAGAATATGGGAGAAAACACAGCCCACGCTCCCGAGAATAAACCCCGGGTCATTTCAATTGAAGATTTGAAGAAGAAAGCAGCAGTCCGGGAATATGGGATGGATACGCCACATGCTTCCAGGGAACTGACATCAAACTTCCCCTTAGTGCATAGAACTCTCACCGAGAAAGAAGCGGTAGAGGAAGCCAGTCGTTGCCTACTCTGTGATGATTTCTGTAGTGTCTGTGTCGGGGTTTGTCCCAATCTGGCAAATCTCACCTATCTACTTGAGCCCACAGAGTACACTATTCAGCAGGCATCACACAAAAATGGCGCGTTGGAGATAGAAAATTCAGGAATATTTAAACTCGACCAAGCCCCCCAGATCCTAAATATTGCAGATTTCTGCAATGAATGTGGGAATTGTACCACGTTTTGTCCAACAGCTGGTGATCCCTACATCGATAAGCCTCGGATTCACCTCTCTGACAAGAGTTTTGAGGAATCTGATTCCGGATATCATTTCAAGGGTAATTCCCTGCTTTATAAGCGTCATGATTATCAGGCACTCCTGTCCCATCAAGACAATGAATACCTGTATCTTTCACCCGATGCTAAGCTACAACTTGATGACAAAACCAAATTGGTAAACAATCTCCGCTTTGAATCAAAGAGTGCTCGTTTCAACACCCGGGAAGCCCTGGAGATGATCGTTCTGTTTGAATACCTCATGGACAATCCAATTATTAATCAGGGTTTACCCTATTGAAGATAATATTTGTTTCAATACATTAGAGTCGAAGCTGCGGAGAAAAACAGCCCGTCATACAAATAACTGAGAAGAATTGATGAAAAGCATACTCATAAATAACCCACTCCGAATCGCGACCATGAATGATCGGAGAGATGAGCTTTCCGGTGGACATATATTCATCGAGAATGGTGTGATCAAATCAATGGGACCTGAGCCAATTAACGTTGATGCTGATGAGGTCATTGATGCTCAGGGCATGGTCGTCACTCCTGGATTTGTGAATACGCATCATCATCTTTATCAGACGCTCACCAGAAATATTCCCCTGATGCAGGATCAAGCGCTTTTCCCCTGGCTGAGGAATCACTACGAGGTGTGGCGTGAGATCACAACGGAGGCCATCGAGGTCAGTACCCAGGTGGGATTGCTGGAGCTTATGAAAAGTGGTGTTACAACCAGTTCAGATCATCTCTATCTCTTCCCGTCACAAGCCAGTCCTGAATTAATTGACGCAGAGATCGAAGCAGCCAGATCTCTGGGCATCAGGTTCCAACCCACACGCGGCTCCATGTCCCTGGGAAAATCTCTGGGTGGTCTTCCACCTGATGATGTGGTACAGTCTGAAGCGACCATCCAAAAGGATACTGAACGACTTGTCGCCAGATATCATGATACAAGCGATGGAGCCATGACTCGCATTTCTCTGGCTCCCTGTTCACCTTTTTCTGTTACTTCTGAATTAATGAAGCAAACCGCGGCTTATGGCCGGGACAATGAGCTCCAAATTCATACGCATCTGGCTGAAACGCTTGATGAAGAAGCATTCTGTCTGGAAACTTTTGGCCATCGACCCCTGGGACTCATGCAGGAACTTGACTGGCTCACCAGCAATTCCTGGTATGCCCATGCCGTGCATTTGAATGATGAAGAGATCAAAGTCATGGGAGCCAATAGCGTGGGTATTTCACATTGTCCCAGTTCTAATATGCGTTTGGGTTCAGGAATAGCTCGAATCAAAGAACTGATCGATGCCGGGGTGAACGTCAGCCTTGGTCTTGATGGAAGTGCCTCCAATGATTCAAGCGATATGTTGTTGGAAATGCGTAATGCCATGCTCTTATCACGACTTCGAAATGAACAATTCTGGCTCAGCGCTCGAGATGTCTTGTATTTGGCTACACGAGGTGGTGCAGCCGTCCTGGGACGGGATGATATTGGTGAGTTGAGCGTGGGTAAACAGGCAGACCTGGCACTTTTCGAAATGAGTGGACTTTCGCAAGCCGGGAGTCTTTCTGATCCAATTGCCTCACTGGTATTCACCACGAGGAGGAAAGCTGTGGATTACCTTATCGTGCAGGGGAAAATACTGCTCCGAAAGGGAGATTCCGGGCTGGATGAATTGAAATTATCGAGAGAGCACAACCGAATTGCTGAAACAATGTTACAAAGAGCACAGCAACGTACAGGCATAAATTTTCAGAAATAATTATCGGAAAGCGAAGAAGAGACTATGTGGTCATCAATCGAGCAAATCGTAAAGCCATCAGATTTTAAGGAAGCATTAAGCATGAGGGCTCAACCCCGCGCTGAACTCCTTGCCGGTGGATCATATCTCATCGCTGAGAAAGACCAGGAGATACATACCCTGGTAGATATCAATCATCTCTTGTCAGATCGAATTGAATTGAAGGAGCACGGTATCTATGTTGGTGCGGGTTGCACGCTACAGGAGCTCATTAATTTTGGTGACGAGGTGTTAAGCCGGGTCATCATCGCGTCCTGCTCCTCCAAAAATATTCGCAATCAAAGAACCCTGGGAGGCGAGATCGCCAAGGCACGTCCAAACTCTGACCTCCTCGTGTATCTGCATGTAGTCGACGCACAGCTACAAATAAATGATTCAGAATCCTTTCTGCATATCAGCGATTGGAACAGACTGGGGATTATTTCACGGGTTTTTATTCCAGCAGGTGAAATAAAAATTGAACGAGCCTCAGTATTGGATTCTGCCGCAGCCTTCGTCATTGCTGCCGTTTTCGAAACTCCTAACTATATTAACCTCGCTGTTGGTGGAAAAGCAGACAAGGTCTGTCAGTATCGAACCCAAAATCCACCAGAAGAGGCAGACATACGAAATTTCATGGAAAAAGTAGAAACCATTTATCCAGATGATCATTTTGGGACACCTGAGTATAAGGCTCAACTCGTATCTAATTTGATCCATCATATGACGGGGAGTTCATGATCATTGAATTCGAGCTGAATGGTCGCCTGATAAAATCTGAAATCGACCCGGGGAAAACACTGCTGGAATACCTGCGCAGTGAAGAAATCTATAGCGTAAAACATGGCTGTGATCACGGTGAATGCGGTGCCTGCACCGTGTTGATAAACGATAAGGCGATGAATGCCTGTCTCATTCTCATGCCTATGGTTGAAGGAAAGAAAGTTGAAACCGTAGAGAGCTTTTCCGATCATGAACACTTACATGAGTTGCAGGAGTCCTTCCTCGCAGAAGGGGCGGCGCAATGCGGTTTCTGCACACCGGGTATGATTGCCACTCTGGAAGCACTCAAGCGTGAAAATATCGAAATTAATGAGGAAAATATTCGGGATTCTCTTAACGGCAATCTCTGCCGGTGTACTGGGTATGTAAAACCGGTGGAAGCCGCCCTGAAGACCCTGGCAAAAGGCAATATCCAAAAGGTGTCATCATGAAAGTGATCGGCAAGGATACCAAGCGCGTTGATGGTCGCAGTCTGGTCAGAGGAAAACCCGTTTTCGCCGATGATATTCAAATCAAAGACATGCTCCAGGTAAAGATCCTTCACAGCCCGTTGGCTCACGCAGAAATTCTGAGGATCGATGCCTCTGCAGCCGAAGCTCTGGAAGGGGTGGCCAAGGTTTTTACTCATAAGGATTTTGAGCCCCATTATTATACCACAGCGGGACAAGGCTATCCTGAGCCCAGCCCCAGGGATACAGTCATATTGGACACCAAGGTCCGCTATGTGGGTGACCGGGTGGCATTCGTGGCCGCTGAGAGTCTGGAGATTGCAGAAAAAGCACTGGAATTGATCCAGGTGAAGTACAAAGAATTACCCACCCTTTTTGATCCTCAACTTGCCATGAAATCTAATGTCATTCTCCATTCATCTGAGGGATCCAGCGGAATCCATGATCCGAGTCATAACATTGCTGCTCACATTGAGGCTGAGCTGGGAGATGTGGATCAAGCGTTGGAATCAGCTGATCAAGTCTTTGAAGGGACCTACAGTACGCCCTTTGTGCAAATGGCATCCATTGAACCGCATATCTCCCTCACCTGGCTGGATGATCATGATCGACTTGTGATCAGAACCTCAACACAGGTTCCCTTTCATGTCCGGCGTATCGTGGCGGAGGTGCTGGACATTCCTGTTTCCCGTATCCGGGTCATCAAACCTCGTCTCGGTGGTGGCTTTGGTGGTAAGCAAGAGATCTTGAATGAGGAAATTGTTGCTGCTGTGACATTAAAGACGGGTCGACCCGCTCGAATTGAATATACGCGTGAAGAAGAATTATTTGCTGCTCGATTACGTCACCCTGAAATCGTCACATTCCGTCTGGGATTCGATAAAAACCATATTTTAACGGCCATTGATCTGAATATTTTAGAAAATTGTGGCGCCTACGGACCCCACGCCTTGACGGTCATGTCTGTTACAGCTCAAAAGGCTTTAAGTATGTACAAAGCACCCAATATTCGGGTAAACGGAGATGGTGTATATACAAATCTGCCTATTGGCGGTGCCTATCGTGGCTACGGAGCTCCCCAGGCTTTCTTCCCCCTGGAAAGCCTCATGGATGAAGTGGCTGAGACACTGGGTGTGGATCCCATTGACCTGCGCCTAAAGAATGTTTTCAAGGTGAAAGATGACATACCTATCGCCCGTATCCTGGGCGAAGGTCGCGAAGGCTTTCCCATGGTTCTCTACAGTAATGAGGTAGTAGCCTGTCTTAACGAAGGACGTAAACTCAGCAATTGGGATGCTCTCAGGGCAGAGAAGAAATCGGGACGTTTTCGTAGGGGTATTGGTGTAGCCGTCGCTGGGCAAGGCTCAGGAATCCCGGGCATCGATATGGGTTCTGCATTTATCAAAATGAACGAGGATGCCAGCTTTAACCTGCAGGTCGGTGCCACAGATCTGGGAACCGGTTCAGATACAGCGCTCGCTCAAATAGCCGCAGAAGTTTTGAATGTTAGTGTAGACAAGATCATTGTTTATTCCTCCGATACAGACCTGACCCCTTTTGATACCGGGGCCTATGCCTCCAGTACGACCTATATCTCAGGAACAGCCGTTAAAAAAGCTGCTGAAAACTGTAAATCCATGATCCTGGAACAGGGGAAGAAACTCCTCGGAGTTGAGAAGGCGAAGATCGTGGATACGCTTGTCGTTGCCAAGGATGGCAAGAGCATTTCCTATGAGGATATTTGTACAAAGACTTTTTATACAGATGAACAAATGCAGATCATGGGCACGGCATCCCACTTGAGCTATGATTCACCTCCGCCCTACAATGCGACCTTCGCAGAAGTTGAAGTGGATACCCTCAGCGGGATCGTTCGTGTACTTAAAGTGGTATCCATGACCGATGCGGGCCAGATCATTAATCCCAAGATGGCAGAGGGTCAAGTTGAGGGTGCAATTCCTCAAGCGCTGGGAATGGCCTTGACCGAATTCATGCCCTTTGACAAAAAGGGTAGACCTCAGAATCTTGATTTTAATTCTTATCATATTTATGCTGCTAATGATATGCCTGAATTGGTGGTACGCTTTGTTGACTCTCAGGAACCGACAGGTCCCTATGGGGCAAAAGCAGTGGCAGAGATTCCCATCTCTGCCCCAGCGCCAGCCATTACCAACGCTATTTACAATGCTGTCGGGGTAAGAATTCGACACCTACCTGTCAAGCCGCAGGAAATCTTATCACAAATGAACCTAGAGGATTGAGGAATAGGGAATGAGGATTCAGCTATGAGTGCATCGCTGCAAAGATGCGGTTGGGTTTCTGAAACCAAGCCCTTCTATGTAAAATATCACGATGAAGAATGGGGCGTCCCTGTTCATGATGACATAAAGATGTTTGAGTTTCTGGTGCTGGAATCTTTTCAGGCAGGTTTAAGCTGGGAGATCGTTCTTAAAAAACGGGACAATTTCCGGAAGGCTTTTGCGAATTTTGATTTTAAAAAGGTTGCCAACTTTGGTGAGAAAAAAGTTCAGGAACTACTCCAAGACGCTGGGATCATCCGTAATCAGGCCAAGATCAGAGCTGCCATTAACAATGCGCAGAGATATCTAGAGGTCATTGAGGAGTCAGGTGATTTTTGCAGCTATTTCTGGAAGTTTTCAAATGGGAAACCCATCCATAACACGTTTGAAACGCTGAGTCATATTCCTGCAAGCACGCCGCTCTCAGATAAAATTTCCAAACATCTAAAGGCTCGAGGATTCAAGTTTATGGGAACCACGGTGGTTTATGCCCACATGCAGGGCGTGGGAATGGTGAATGACCACCTGAAAACCTGTTTCCGTTACTCAGAAGTCTAAGCTCAGAAAGGTTTGACACAAACGATCTACTCCCTTAATAATCCACACTTTTTAACTATTACGCCCATTCTGAGTCCGGAAATTCAGGCGACACTAAGAATCTCGCAACAGGGTAAAATTAGAGATCCTGCCTGCCTGCGCTGAGCCTGTCTGTCGGGTCGAAGAGCTCGAGGATAACTCTCTAAAGATTTTCAGGCCACGCCCATCCAGGCACTTTCTTCTCCGTTCATTTTGTAGAGACACAAAACGAACCAAAAAGTCTTTTTAACGGCCGCTCTATGGAAATTGATGGTGACCTGCGCCCCTCCCTCACTAGAAACTTTATTTCTAATCGCTCGGTTCAGGGGCATCCCAGCCCATCAATTTCCGAGGAGCTACTCTATTGATTTGTATGTAAACAATGGATTAGCCCTACAAGACGACCAGGCGGGCAGGATGACATCTGTAAAACATGAACTATTTACCCCAACTTTAGAGATATTTGTCCATGTGGTTCAGTAAAATGGGAGCCGCCCACCCCCAATAATCTTACAGGTTCACCCTGCAGCCAATTTTTCACCAATAATCTTCTGGCAATGTTGAATATCTCCACTCCATCATCAAGGGGCTCGGAACTGGTATGTTGACGGGTAAACGTGGTGAAATCGCCATAGCGCATTTTGATGCTGATCGTTGCCGCCATGAACTTTTTCTTACGGAGTTGCTCTCCAACCTTGTGGCACAACTTCTCCAAGATCTCCAGAAGTTCCCCCTGGTCTTCAATATTCTTTGAGAAGGTGCGCTCGGTACTAATAGATTTTGTCTCATGATCTTCATGAACAGGTCTATCATCAATACCCCTTGCCCAACGTGTCATGGCTGTACCCAGTTTACCAAATCTTTGAATTAGCTGGTCTTCTGGGATCACCGCCATGTCGGCAATGGTATAGATGCCATATTTTGCCAGGCGCTCATTGGTTTTGGGTCCAATACCCGGTATTTTTTTGACTGCTAATGGCGCGAGAAACTGAACTTCTGTTCCAGGTGGAACTACAGTGAGGCCTTTGGGCTTCTGAAAATCAGAGGCGATCTTGGCGATCATCTTGTTGCTGGCAATACCTACTGACGAAGACAAACCAATATCTCTGGAGATCCTTAATTGAATTCTGCGGGCGATATCTGTGGCCTGAATCCACTCATCCACTTCATCGCTGAGATCCAGATAAGCCTCATCAATACTGACCTGCTGAATAATGGGTGATTCAGCTCTTATTATTCCCATGATCACTTTAGAGTACATTTTGTACATGCCGTGTTTTGAGGATATGATGATCAAATCCTTGCAGCGTCGACTCGCTTCGATCATGGGCATGGCTGAATGGATCCCAAATTTACGAGCAGGATAGGAAGCCGCTGCCACCACACCGCGATTTTCGCTTTTCCCACCCACAACAATCGGTTTGCCCTCCAGACTGGGGTCGCGAAGAACTTCGACGGCACAAAAGAAGGCATCCAGATCCAGATGGAGGATGGCTCTGGGTTTATTGGTATAAGCTTGTGTGTTTTCCATGGACAAAATGGAGTTGCCCTTGCTTCTTACTTAAAACTGATGTTCAATGACAGCGCAGGGATAAGCCCATATTTTTGATTCGGATCAGAGACTGGCATGGCGATTGGATTCAAGGAAATCATTGTGCTGCTTGACTGTGCCAGAGCGCCATTAGGTTTCACGTCCAGGATCTTCCGCGTAAGCCAGGTGCCAGCTCCATAGCCAGCCATGGCCATGGTGAGCATCGGTTCCTTATCTGTTAGATCCAGCATGATAGCCGTTCCAAACCCAAAGGCTAATCCTGAACCAGAGCCCAGGAGCATGAGTGTGGATTGACCAAAACTATAATCATCGTTCTTGATCCAGCGATCATAAACATAGGCACCACCTATTCCACCAAGTCCAGATATGAGGAAGAAGGTATCTTCGTCTCCATCGTCAAAAAGGATGGATTGGAGCATCATGGTATTGAAATAGCCATAGCCCCAGCCCTGCATGAGCATGAGGGCATCTCCAAATGTGTATTGTTTGTCTTTTGTGAGGTGATATCCTGCCCAGATCCCTACTGGATAAGCAACTAATTCTGTGATGGTTTTTCGTTTACTCCAGGCTTCATGATCATCGTGGTATTTGTCCCAGGCAGCCTCATCATAATTATACCAGTCATCTATTGGTGCTGTTGGGCTTTCATCCACAACACTATGAGCAAGTCGGGCAGTAACACCTGCAACCCCAGTCCACATGGTCCAGGCCCAGGCCTGTCCATTGGACGGATTATATCTTTCAAAAAGAAGTTCCCCGCCATAATGCCCAGCAGGAACAGATGCCATAAGAACCCACATCCAGGCTTTCTTGTCTTCGCGTGTACCCATTCCATTTAGATCCAGCAATTGATTGATCCCCAGCCCATATCGAAAGCCCAGGAGGGAACCGTAGCGCATCATCTGGGTCCGGGCATGGGTCATTTCCATATTCTTGGTGTATTGGTAAGTAAGATAGAAAGCGCTGCCTGCGGAAATCATCACACCACCGGTATACCAGCGAAAATCATCGGCATTTAGTACATAGGGTATTCCCCAGCCATACAGACCAGTCCCCCAGGCAATATTTTGAAGGACCAAGGGCCAGCGACCCGACTGATCGAGCTCATCTGCCCACAGGGAGTTTCCAGTTTCCAGAGCATATTTCTTCCCCCATAGCTGCTCCCAGTTTTGAACGCTGTCCGCTGAGATCACAAGGGACTCGATCAGGACATTCATCATCAGTCTTTCTTGAGAACTGATCTTCCCGTCAGTCATGGCTGTTTCCCAGAGTTTCAGATAGCTGGACCGATTTTTTAGTGAATCTGCCTCTTGAGCGAACAGCGTAGAAAGCAGGGATATGAGAATTAATTTATAATAAAATGTTTTCACTGAGATCTCCTTTTCAGAGCCGAAGATAAGCGCAAGTTTGACCGGAATGTAATGTTTATTATGTTTGCAATTGAGACTAATTCTCATTATAGTGCCGGTGTAAACACACCAACCAATAAGGACACCTTTATGAAGTTATATATTTATCTAATCTCGACTCTTCTTTTACTCAATATTCAGCTCAATGCAGATGGTCGTCGTTATGTCTGGACCTACGAATACCAAACCATGCACCGTGGGGAAGCAGAGCTAGAAAGCTATACCGAATTTGCCCAGACAGATACTGAGTCAGGGCGCATTGCATCCACAACACTTCTGTACGAATATGAAATTGGGATGAACGATCGTTTTGATGTGGGTATCTACCAGAAATTCAAGCAATCCCCTGATTCACCCATTCACTACGATGGCTTTAAGCTGCGTATGCGCTATCGCCTTGGTGAGAAGCACAAATGGTTCCTGGATCCCCTCATATATCTTGAGTATAAAGGCAACGCAGCCCTGGAAAACAATACCCTCGAAGCAAAACTAATTCTGGCGCGCGATTTTGATCGATTGAATATCGCAGTGAATCCAGTGATTGAATACGAGTTCGGAGACGATGCGTCTGAGTTGGTCTTTGAATATGCCGGTGGACTAAGTTACGAGCTGCATCCTCTTGTCTCTCTCGGTCTTGAAACCAAGGGAAATAAAGATGAATTCTACTGGGGTCCCACGCTCTCCCATGGGAAGGAGAAGCTCTGGTTTGCTATTGGATTATTAACGCCTGGCTCCAGCGGAAGCAGTGTTGACAGGAAGATCCAATTTATAATTGGACTGGGTCTCTAATCCTATTCGATCATTGGATATGGCGGCAATTGGAAAGAGATGGATGATGTTGTAAGAACTCACAGAGTTCCTTTGAGATATCCCTGTCTGCGTTCCTCGGGAAACTTCTCAATAGCGTATCTCAGCATGGTGCGAGGCATCTTTTGATAGTGCTTTAATAAGAATTCTTCCTCAGTGGGGCGACTCTTATTCCCCACCTCTCTCAGCATCCAGCCAACTGCTTTGTGGATCAGGTCCTCTTTATCCTGGAGTAATATCTCCGAGATATCCAGGGTATCCTGAAATTCGTATTGCCGAATAAAATAATAGGTCGCTATGATGGAGATACGTCTCTCCCACAGATCTTGTGATTTTGCCAGGGAAATCAAATGGGATCTATCCTTATCAAATAGATAGTGTCCCACGATCTGTAAAGCGGAGCTGTCCACCAGATCCCAGTTGTTAATGTAGGCGACGTGTGCGAGATAATCAGTGTAGATCTGAGTTTTTACATTGGCATCCGCGCGATTATACAGATTGACCAGGAGAAAAAGGGCAGTGAGGCGGGCTTCATGATATTTTGACCGCAGGAGTGCCAGCGCATCCTGCCTTGTGGCATGCTTGTATCTTTTGGCAAGCGCTCGTAGCGTGGGAACCCGAATTCCCAGGAAAACATCTCCCTCGCCGTATTCTCCGTGTCCAGTTTTGAAAAATCTTTGTGAATGCTCAGCCCGGTTTGAATCTCCCAACTGCACCAATTCAGCCAAAATTTCAGTCCGTAGTTGTGAGTTCATGAGCAGTTTATTATAACCAGGGAATGCGCCCCCCCGCTTTCAATTCAGACCAATCGTTTTTGTAGCCATAGCGCAACAGGGATCCAGAGGGATTGACCATGATTGGATGTCTGACTTTTTTCATGAGGGGAATATCCAGATGCGAATTGCCGTAGGCATAAGACCGGGATAAATTAATGTCATGTTCTTCTGCCAACTCCTCAGCAAGCTTCACTTTAGTATGACCCACGCACACGGGGCCATGGGATTTTCCCGTAAGTAGTCCATCCTCCCCGAGTTCCAGATGCGTGCAGAGTAAATGATCAATTCCCAATTCCCGCATAACCGGTTTGAGATAATAGTCAATGGAACCCGTGACCAGAACGGTTTGATGACCCTGTTCCTTGTGCCAGTGCAGTCTTTCTACCACCACAGGGGCCAGGTTGGGTTTCAAATATTCCTGATAAAAATCTTCGGCAGATTCGAGAAAAGGTTCCAGGGGTCGTCCACGATAAAAGCTCAACATGGCTTTGGCCACAGCGTGCTCATCCACAAAACGCAATTTTATAAGCGACATCATGAGAATCATTTTGAACATGAAGGGCTTGCTCAGATAACCCTGTTCGCGCAAAACTTTAAAGCCAATAGCGGCGCTATCAATGGCTAGCAGGGTCTCGTCAAAATCAAAAAATGCGGCAATAGAATTGATGTTGTGTTCAGCTTTCATAGACTGTGAACATAGTATCATGAGGCTTAGGTTCAAAAAGGTGTTTTTAGCTTTTTTAGATTGGGGAACTCGCGAAAGCGGGGAAAATTATTGTTGGTGTTAGTTAGTAATCTTTACAAACATATCTTGATTTACTTGTCTAGACATATTATCATCTACACTAAATAGAAATCAAGGGACCAAATATGGATATTGTCCAGAATTTTATCGGAAAAGCACAGGCGAATCCCGCACGTATTGTTTATCCCGAAGCGACTGATCCACGGATACTGGAAGCCGCGGTTAAAGTCCATGATTTGGGGATCGCCCATCCAATTCTCGTGGGTGAAGAAGCAGCAATTAATACAGTAGCCAGTGATTTAGACCTACATCTTGAGGGGCTGGAGATCATCGACAGCAAAACAGATACCCGCCTGGTCAGATATGCCAAGGCTTATGCGGACAAACGAGAGATGCGCGAAGCCATCGCCACGAAACTCGTCCGCAAACCGCTTTCTTTTGGGGGAATGATGGTAAGCCAGGGTGATGCGGATGGAATGGTAGCCGGTGTGGCAACTGCCACCAGTATCGTGATTCAGGCTGCCAGTCTCACTGTTGGCTTTCAGGAAGGTTTATCAACACCCAGTAGTTTTTTTATCATGATTGTTCCAAAATTTCAAGATGCTGAAGACAAGGTCTTTATCTTTGCTGATTCTGCTGTGAACATTCAACCAAGCGCCCAACAATTAGCTGAAATTGCCATTGCTTCAGGTACCAACGCCAAAGCCCTGCTGGGAATCGAACCAAAGATCGCTTTTCTTTCCTTTTCAACAAAAGGCTCTGCCGGACATCCAGACGCAGATAAGGTTTTAAGGGCTCTGGAGATTGCCCGAAAGATTAAACCCGATTTTGATATGGATGGTGAATTCCAACTAGACGCAGCCATTATATCAGCCGTGGCAGCCAAGAAAGTGAAAGAAAGTAGGGTTGCTGGTCAGGCCAACGTCCTTGTCTTTCCCGATCTGGATGCTGGAAATATTGGCTACAAACTCGTGCAGTATATGGCCAAAGCCAAAGCCATTGGTCCCATTCTTCAGGGTTTTGCCCATCCAGTGAATGACATGAGTCGCGGTGCTAGTGTTGAGGATCTCATTGCCGTTTCTGCCATCACCTCAGTCCAGGCGAGGGGATAATGAAATACATTTTTAATAGCTTTACAGAGGCGCAGGCTTTCCTTCTCGTTCCTGGATTCTCCTTCCATAGTGACATCCAGACTATAACTGCGCCTCACTCTTTTTCCAGCAAAACACAAACCGGGGGTCAACATAATCAAGATGGATTGATCCTATGAAAATACTCGTCTTTAACTGTGGTAGTTCTTCCATCAAGTTCAAACTTTTTCAAATGCCCGACGAAACAGTTCTGGCTGAAGGTCTTTTGGAGCGTGTGGGCTCAAAAGATGCTTTTGCATCTCTGAAAACAGCCCGGGGAAAAACCGAAATAAACCAGGCGATTGTTGACTACCCCTCTGGATTCTCTGTTATCAAGAACATGCTTCTCCATCCGGAGAGTGGCGCGATCAAGTCACTTGACGAGGTGAATGCATGTGGTCACCGTGTGGTACACGGCGGCGAGAGCTTTGGTGGCTCCATGCGTATTGACCAGGAATTGCTTGAAGGAATCGAAGCAGTGTTTGAGTTGGCCCCCCTCCATAATCCACCCAATCTCACCGGTATTCAACAGGCACAGCTAATTTTCGGAAGCATTCCTCAGGTTGCCTGTTTTGACACCGCCTTTCATCATTCGATTCCAGAGGTAGCCTACCGTTACGCATTACCAGAAAAACTTTATACTGAGTACCATGTTAGACGCTATGGCTTCCATGGCATGTCTCACCAATTTGTTGCAAGACAAGCAGCTCAAATGATGGGCAGGCATAAATACTCTGTAAATTTGATCACCTGTCACCTTGGGAATGGATCCTCTATCGCAGCTATTCGAGATGGCCACTCCGTCGATACCAGCATGGGACTGACGCCACTGGAAGGTCTCGTCATGGGCACTCGCAGTGGTGATCTTGACCCCGGAATACTTTTCTATCTCAACCGCAAGGGATATGATACCGATAGTCTGGACACCCTTCTCAACAAACAGTCCGGTTTACTGGGGGTCTCTGGTAGCTCAAATGATGTCCGTGACCTTGAGGTGAAAGCCGATAATGGTGATGATAGAGCTCAATTGGCTCTGGAGATTTTCGCCTATCGGATAAAAAAATATATTGGCGCCTATATGGCAGTTCTAAACCGGGTTGATGCCATCGTTTTTACTGGTGGAATTGGCGAAAATGGCGCTGCCATGCGTCATCGGATCCTGTCGGACATGGATCAACAGGGAATTATCATTGACGAAATGAGGAATGAAGTCCATGTCGGGGTCCAGGGGGAAATTCAAGGGACTACTTCCAGAATTAAAGTACTGATCATTCCCACCAACGAAGAGCTGGCAATCGCTCGTGATACTTACAGATTGACCAAGGGATAGTAAACAGAGGTGAATAAATCATTAAACCACGCGAAACCTTACTAGGCATTCGTCGCGAGTGAACCCTTCGATTTAACTCAGGGTATACTTCGTGAGCGCGGCGATCTATCTATGCTAAAGCTTCGATAGATAAATCTCGGATTAGAGATTGCTTCGTCGCTCCTCTCCTCGCAAAGACGAAGCAAAAAGTAAGTCGCAATCAATAAGGAGCTTTTAATGTCAACAGTAGATAGAATTAAATCGGTTTGTGTAGAACTCTTAAAGATCGAGGCGAGTCGCATTCAAGAGACCTCCCGGTTTGTTGAAGATCTGGGTGCAGATTCCATGCAATCCATTGAACTGGTTGCAGCCTTCGAAGAAGAGTTTGATATCGAGATGGATGAAGATGCGGCTTTGGGTGTGAAAACTGTCACCGATGCCGTCACCTTTATTGATAAAGTGATCGCCCGGGGATAATTCGTTTTGAGTTCCACAGACATACTCAAAGGATTTCGGATTGACAAAGGGGGGTTCACACCTCTTTATATCCAGGTCCGCGATATTCTTAAGGATTTGATCAACTCTGGTAAATTGAAACCCGATGATCAGATCCCCAGTGAAAATGAACTATCCTCTGCTTTCAAAATCAGCCGCATGACCGTGCGACAAGCTATTCAGGAGTTGATGCGGGAAGGTTTTATCAATATCCGTCGTGGAGAAGGCACCTTTGTCAGTTCCGTTCCCCATACTCAGATGCTCCTGAAACTGGAGGGTTTTTCCTCAGAAATGGCCAAACTGGGTTACCGCAATCACTCCAGGGTCCTGGAAATAGAAAAAATTGCCTCTTTTGATTCCTTCGAAATGGCTTATTCGGGATTGGGGAAATCTCCAGGAGAACCTCTAGTGAGAATCCGTCGTGTTCGCTACGTGGAAGATACCCCCTTTGCTATGGAAACCTCCTTTCTCTCCTATGGCACAGGCTCCGGGCTATTGGAACCCCAAATGGCGGATGACACCTCCATTTACAATTACATCGAAAAAGAATTACATATCCGCCTGTCCCGGGCCGACCACACCATTCAACCAGGTCTCGCAGACCAGGAGATCGCTGAATATCTGGAGATCAAAAAGGGTAGTCCCATTTTGAGACTCCATGGCACCACCTTTTCAATGAATAATAAAGCAATAGAATATCTCGAAGGAATTTACCGCGGTGATCAGTACGAGCTAAAAGTAGTTATTACCAAATAGGAAGGCATTTATGGAAAACGAACAATATCTCCCTTTAACCCCTGAAGCGATAAAGATCCTTAAGGAGAATGGTTGTTGGTCCAGGCACTGGTCCAAGGTTATGGTCAGCAAAGGATTTGATCCAACACGCATTGCCGGTACCATTTTTCGGGGAGAGATTCGCATCGGTCGCCTTGATGGTCATTTTATCCCAATGGATGGGATTAGACGCTACGCCGGAATCTTTGACGCAAACTTACATAATGTGACAATTGGCGACAACTGTCACATCTCCAACATCAACGGCTGGCTTTCTAACCTGACTATTGAAGAAAAGGTCCTCATTGAGAATGTAGGCTCCATTGTCTGCCAGGGCGAAACCTGTTTTGGAAATGGGCATCCCATTGAGATCCTGAATGAGGGTGGAGGTCGTGAATTAAAGATCACTGAAATGACCAGTGCTCAGACTGCTTACATCAGCACCTTCTATCGTCATGATTCTGCACTGGTAAAAGTGCTGGATGAGATTGCTGACAAGTATGCAGCACAGGTACGTTCGGATCGAGCCACCATTGGTGCAGGATCCTTCATTTTTCATTGCCAGAATATCGTAAATGTAAAAATCGGGCCCGCAGCTGTGCTTCGTGGCATACAGAATCTAAAAGAGGGCACCATAGCATCAGCAGAGGATGCTCAGACCTTTGTCGGGGATGGTGTCATCGCCAAAGATTTTATCATTCAAAAAGGTGCCTTTGTCTCTGACGGTGCATTGCTGGCAGGCTCGCTTATTGGAGAGAGAACAAAAATAGGCAAACAGTTCTCCTCAGAAAACTCGGCCATGTTTTCAAATTCTGAAGGATTTCATTCTGAGGTTTGTTCCATCTTTGGCGGACCCTATACAGTGACCCATCATCGCTCTACTCTGCTCATCGCTGGCTTATTTTCATTTTTTAATGCCGGAAGTGGTACCAACCAGTCAAATCACATGTATAAGCTGGGACCACTCCACCAGGGAATAACTGAAAGGGGCTGCAAGACCGGGTCAGCTTCCTATCTGCTCTGGCCATCCCGGGTAGGCGCTTTTTCTGCCATTATGGGTAAGCATTATGCCAATTTTGACACCAGTGACTTTCCCTTTTCCTATGTTAATGAAGAGCGGGGTCAGTCTACTCTGGTTCCCGGAATGAACTTCTTTACCGTTGGAACAATGCGAGATGGTCTGAAATGGCCCACTCGCGATCGTCGCACAAACGCGGATAAACTGGACCAGCTGATCTTTAACGTGCTCTCGCCCTACACAGCCCAAAAAATGATCAAGGGACAGACCATTCTACTGGATCTTTATGCCGCTGCTGAACGCGAGCAGGAATACGTCCAGCACCAGGGCATTCTCATCAAACGTCTACTCTTGAAAACCTGCAGCAGATACTATCACATGGCTCTGGAGAAATTCTTTGGTGATGTACTGGTCAACCGACTCCTAGAGCATTCAACCGACAGCCTGGACAGCTTCCAGATCTCTGATGAAGATGTGGTGACAAATGAAGATCTTTGGGTCGATCTTTCCGGTCTGCTCTGCGCTCAGCCCAGAGTTGATGCCTTGCTGCAAAAAGTAAAGCAGGGGCAGATCTCAGAGATCAATGCCCTGCAAAATGAGTGGGTGGAACTCCATGCTCTCTATGAAGAAGATGAATGGTCATGGGTGCGACACAGTCTGGCAAATTTCTACGGTTTTGAGTCACCCAGTCTCAGTACGGATGACCTGAAAACCGTCCTTGAGAAATGGAAAATATCTTCTCACAAGCTTTTGAATATGGTGGAGATGGATGCTTCCAAAGAATTTGAAGGAAATGTCCGCATCGGTTTTGGTATCGATGGACATCAGGATGAAGACTTTAATGCTGTGAGAGGCAATTTTGAAGATAACTCTTTTAAACAACAACTGGATGAGATGCGGCAGGCCCTGGAAGACGGATTTAACCAGAGCATTGATATCCTTGAAAAATTATAGACTGGAGTAAAGCATGAGATGTATCATTCAAACCGACTATGAGCGCTTGAGTAAATGGACCGCCCATTACATAGCGAATAGTATCAACAAATTTGGTCCCACAAAGGATAAACCTTATGTGCTTGGTTTGCCCACTGGGTCTTCCCCGATTGGCACCTATAAGGAAATAGTTACTCTGGTCCAAAATGGCAAAGTATCTTTTGAACATGTCATCACCTTCAACATGGATGAATATGTGAATATGCAGGAAGGGCATCCTGAGAGCTATCATTCCTTCATGCGCCAGAACCTCTTCAATCATATCGGTATTCCGGAAGAGAATATTAATATTCTCAACGGAAATGCCAATGATCTGGTAGCGGAGTGTCACGCTTTCGAGGAAAAGATCAAATCAGTGGGGGGTATTCGACTGTTTCTGGGAGGTATCGGTCCTGATGGCCATATCGCTTTTAATGAGCCCGGCTCATCCCTGCACTCCAGGACCCGAGTGAAGACCCTTACACATGATACCCGAATTGCCAACTCGCGCTTTTTTGGTCATGATATTGATGCTGTACCAAAGCTAGCGTTGACTGTAGGCGTGGGAACTGTAACAGATTCAATGGAAGTGGTGTTGATTGTAAACGGACATTCAAAAGCCCGTGCCTTATACAAAATGATCGAAGAGGGTGTGAATCACATGTGGACGTCTTCAGCCTTACAGCTGCACCCAAAATCAATGGTTGTCTGTGATGAAGATGCCACCTATGAGTTAAAGCATGGCACCTATGCCTACTTCAAGGATATCGAAAAGAACAATCTGGAGTCGGCTGTTATTTAGAAACTGGAGCCTGACAAAACAACCGCCGCCGGTCCATTCAAACCGCTGGTTGAAATATTAACCAGTACCGGGACCTCCAGGGTGGTGGATGGGGAAAGGTCATAAAGGGTGAAAGTGAATTCAGTGATGTTTGCACCGGTTCCCTGAGTATCCGGGAGTTTGGCACCGGTTGCACTGACAACATCTCCACCCAAAATAGCGACATCGTCTCCCTGAAAGGCTACTTTAATCGCCGTATCCTTGGAGAGTGGATTCCCATTCTGATCTGCTACGGTGAAGCTGAAGTCCTGTGAACCACCATCTGGGACATTGATGGTCGTGGGTGTTACAGCGGTGATTCTGGCACCTCCTGAAAACAATACATCAATACTGGTTTCAATCTGTGTGTTGCTATCATCAGCTGTTCTGGCTGTGATCGTGGCAAAGCCCTTTCCCTTGGTGGCGTGTTCAGGGTATGGAGGTGCTGCAACCAACTGCACGGAGCAACTGCCACCTGAGGTCAAACCCGATCCATCAATCATCCCACCATCTGTGGTGAAATAGATCGCTGTCCCCGGTGTACAAAAATTCCCGTACTTATCCCCTGCAAAAGCTGATATCGTATTGAGACGACCCCAGAAACCGTAGCCCGGGAAATTCACCTGTTCCGTAGCGAGTCCAAAATGGGCTACATCCGGTAAACCACCATGAATGGTGATGGGAATTGCTTGTGAACGAATAGCTGTTCCGGAAACATTTACCGCGGCGATGATCTGAACCACACCTGCTTTCGTTCCGGAAACCAGATTAACATCAACGAGCCCATTTTTATCCGTAAACGCACTCAGAGGTGAAAGGTATTCACCTCCGCCGGGACTGGACCCGAAAGTAAAGGCAACTTCTATATCTCTACCGACGGCAATACCTGATGAATCCAGAACCTGAAAACCTACATTTGCATTGTCCGCCCCACCAGAACCGATCACCGTGATCACACTGGTACTGACGCCAGTGAGGGAGATGGTTGATGGACCAGTGGAGCTTGTGCCCGGGACAACAGTTGTATCTCCTCCTCCAGCATCTGTTGGGCTAAGGAATATGTAAGCCAGGTCGATGTCACGCTCTGGCACAGCCAGGGCATCCAGTGTATCGGAAACAAAACCTTCCTTGCTGAAAATAAGGCTCAGATCAATGGTGCTGTCCACACCCAGGGTAAAGGCAAAGGAGCCACTGGCATTGGTTTGGGTCACCTTATTTGAATCGGGAGAGAAAAGTCGAACGACCACATTCAGAATGGGCGCATCGTCCGCCTGATTCAAGACCGTTCCGCTAATATTAATGGCTATGGCTTCTTCAATTGGTTCCGAACAATATTCCAGGGCCAGTGTTAAGACCAGCAGCGAGAGAATTATTATTTTACTCTGTTTCATCATACACCCCTCTGAGCTTGCACTCTTTAGGCTTGAATTTTATCGAGATATTTCTGTACGTCCGAAAATTTAAAGGAAGCGGCTATCTATTCAACAGTATTCTACACCTATGAGGGCTATGTCACATAGTTAGACAATAGGCTTTTCAGCCACGGATTCTCACGGATGTTGTTTTTGGCTTTTCGTGCTTTAACAGATACAATTTAACAAAATCGGATTAATTGATTCTCTCAATGGAAGCAGCAGTTCAATAGTAGATTATTTCAGGAGTAAGGCTCTCTTCGACTCCTGCCGATCTCCGCTTAATAATTGGATAATGTAAATACCACCCGGCACGTCTTTGTCAGAATCATCACGACCATTCCAGTCTATCGAGTAATCCCCCTCGCTCAGGTTTCCCTTGATCAAGGTCCGAACATTATGACCCTTAATACTATAGATATTCAGTGATATAAGCGAAGTTTCTTCGAGTTGAAGTTTTATCTGCGTTCCGGCATTAAAAGGATTCGGATAGTTACCTAATAATCGGATTTTGAGTGGTTTTTGTTCCGTCACGATTGATGTAGTGAGCGCATCCAGTATATCCGTGATGGCAGAGGTATTAAAGCCAGCGGAGTTATACCTGACCACGCCATCCTTATCAATGATTACATTTCTTGGAACGACACCGCTCCCAAAGAGACTCCAAATGGCAGTTCCTCGATCATCAATAATGGGATAACTGGCTCCAATATTTGCCCATTCCTGACAGGAATATTGTTGAAAATCATTCCCCAGAGAAATAAGCTGCAGTCCGTGATTGGCTCTTTCCTGGTGAAACGCTTCCAGGTGTGGAATCTCCACACGGCAGGAGCTTCACCAGGAGGCGAAAAGGTTTAGCCAGAGAACACGATTTGGCTCTCCACTCGAGGATTTAAGCAGGCTACCCAGGTTTGCATCACCGTTGCCATTGGCGCATTGAACAAGTAGAATTTGGAGATCATCCTGACTGAGAGTGTCGCCCACCGCATAGTAGCCGTAGCCGGGATTTATCATTATTATCATTCCCATCGCTAGACTCAGCAGCATTAATATTTTACGTACTTTCAACAATTCTCCCTTTATGTGCAAGTAATACACACAGATATCCTTTATACTCTTAAAAAGATAGCATTTGATGACGTCTTTATTGTCATTGTCACGACATTTGTTTTCTTGCTTCAATATTTTTCCACACGTGAGATTCTTAATACAATTCGCCTAGAATTTACTTATCTCAGTAAATATTTAGGATATATTGTATATCACTTAAAATATTTCAGGAGCACTGTAATGATTGATTCTCGCGATATTCAAATTTTAGAACTTCTTCAGGAAAATGGACGCGCCACAGCCAGCGATATTGCCAAAACCGTTCAACTCTCTGTCCCCGCTGTGGGTGAGCGCATTAAAAAGTTATCAGAGCAGGGTATGATCAAAGGATACGCCACCGTTCTGGACCATAAGCAGGCGGGACTGGATCTTACTGCTTTTGTCTTTATTGTCAGTGAACATTCCGATCATTATGAGGCCTTTGTGAAAAAGGCACAGGAATCTAAATCTGTCCTTGAATGCCATTCCATAATCGGCATCGGGTCCCACATCCTCAAAGTGCGGGCTGCAAACTCCCAGGCCCTTGAGGACCTGCTCTATGAGATTCAGAATTGGCCAGGGGTCAACCGCACCCAGTCTAACCTGGTTTTATCTTCCTATAAGGAGACCAGTGCTGTGGATTTAAAAGGCTTGAGAATAAAGCCTTCTGAATAATTACTTTCAATTGCTCCTTTTTGCTTAAAATATTTAATAATAATTATGATAATACTTAATATATTATTGACATTGTGATTCCCTGCTTATTAATTGGCCGGTATGGATAGCGTAAGCATAGAGTATCATATATTTAATTATTAAGGAGTTTATCAATGGGCAGAATCAAGGCAGAATATATTTGGATCGATGGGCATCGGCCCACATCCAAACTTCGCTCAAAAACAAAAATTATCAAGGGTCCTGTAACGGATCTTTCTCTAATTCCTGAATGGGGTTTTGATGGTTCAAGTACCAATCAGGCAGTGGGGCATGAGAGTGATCGTTCTCTGCACCCCGTTTCATTTTTTCCGGATCCCATTCGCGGTGGTGATCATATCCTTGTGATGAACGAGGTTCGTTATCCTGATGGTAAAACACATGAGTCAAATAAGCGGGATCGCCTTGAGCTCGTCGCCGAAAAATTTAAAGATGAGGAAGCCTGGTTTGGCATTGAACAGGAATACACCTTTTTCCAGGGTCGTTCACCTCTAGGCTGGCCAGATGGTGGTTATCCTGCCCCCCAGGGTCCTTTTTATTGCGGTGTCGGGGCCGATGAGGTCTTTGGTCGGGACATCGTTGAAGAACACATGGAAGCCTGCCTCCTTGCCGGTATCAATATTTCCGGTGTGAATGCCGAAGTCATGCCTGGACAGTGGGAATTCCAGATCGGTCCTTCCGGTCCTATGGATGTGGCTGATCAGCTCTGGATCGCTCGCTGGTTACTTTACAGAATTGCCGAAGAATTTGGTGTCAATGCCAGTATCCATCCCAAGCCGGTTAAAGGTGACTGGAACGGTGCCGGTGCCCATACCAATTTCAGCACCAAAGCCATGCGTGCAGCCGGCGGTTATGACGTGGTGGAAGCGGCGTGTAAAAAGTTAGCTCAAAACCACGAGAAGCATATTGCTGTTTATGGCGCTCACAATGAAGAGCGTTTGACCGGTCTGCATGAAACCTGTTCCATTCATGAATTCCGATATGGCGTCAGTGATCGGGGCGCTTCCGTCCGCATTCCGCTGCAAACCGTCAAAGATGGTAAGGGTTATCTTGAAGATCGTCGCCCCTCCGCCAACATGGACCCCTACGAGGTCTGTGCGGTGCTCATGGAGACCATTTGCTCATAATCTTCCCCTCTACCGCAAATTGAACAAAAAGCCATTCCCGTCGGAGTGGCTTTTTTATTTAAGCAGAAACTATGATGTTAGGTCCGATGGCTGAGGTGTCACACTGCCCGTCAGGTCGTAGCCAACAGGCGTAGACAATATATGAAAAAGCAGCGTCCTTCCGGGTTAATTTTGGTTTGCCAACGTTAATTAGCCAGGAAGGAGGCGCTGCATCATGAAATATATAGGTATGGATGCCCATAGTAAAAACAGTT